>ENA-UOYA01000259-UOYA01000259.1-activated-sludge-metagenome-genome-assembly--contig:-NODE-259-length-74274-cov-36.325752_pt1 | contig 74274 bp, 54 predicted proteins | sample MGYA00238163_ERZ764804 | MGnify/ENA primary metagenome ERZ764804 (study PRJEB28919, sample SAMN05720223) | activated sludge metagenome | isolation source: Anaerobic digester | place: Hong Kong...
TCAACGCAAAATAAGACTCTCTGAGCCTCCTTGCTAATCAGGTATCGACTTTCGCCGATTTTGCGCTGATAGCCCAATGCCAATGCGGCTTTGTTTGAAAAGCCGTTGCCCTTTGTACGTGCTTGGCGGCAATTCACTTCGGGCGCTGCCTGCGTGAAGTTTCGTTCCTGGGCGCAGCACTCTCCAAGGCGAACTGGCCCAAATCTGACGCCCCTACGCCGTCAGTTCAAGCGCCGCCGCCGCAATCGGGATAATGTCCCGCATGCCGCGCTCCGACACCCGTTTCCCGCCGATTGACGCCTTGCGTGCCTTCGAGGCCGCCACGCGTCTTGGTTCGTTCGAGCAGGTCGCCGCTGAGCTGGCGATCACCGCCAGCGCCGTCAGCAAACGCATTACCGCGCTGGAACACCTGCTGGGGGTGGCGCTGTTCGACCGCGCCGGGCGGCGCCTGGTACTGACGGCAGCCGGCAAGGAGTACGCCGAGCAGGTGCGTGCCGCGTTGAACCAGCTCGCCGCCGTCGGCCTGCATCAGCGCACAGCGCAGTCGCTGCCGCGCTTGCGCGTGCTGTCCACGCCTACCTTCGCACGCGAGGTGCTGGTGCCCCGCCTCGGCGCATTCACCGCGCGCCACCCGGACGCCGAAATCGAAGTGGTGGTCGCCATCCCGTACCTTGATCTCACGCCGCCGGAGGCCGACGTCACGGTCAGTTTCGGTCCGCGTCATTCCACCAATGACGGTGCCCGCTCGATGGCCGAGCCGCTGCTGTTTGAGCCGGCGTTTGCTGTCGCCGCCCCGGCACTTGCCAAGCGCCTGCGTCTCAAGCAGCCGGCTGATCTGTTGCGCCGTTCGCCCACCGTGCCCTTGCTGCGGTGCCCGCTGGAGCCGTGGTCACCCTGGTTCCGCGCTGCCGGGCTGGACGCCGCCGAGCCCACCACCGGGTTGAAGCTGGTCGATCTGGGCCTGGCGCTGGAAGCCGCTGCCAGCGGGCAGGGCGTCGCCCTGGCGCGGCGCAGCCTTGTCAGCCACTGGCTGGCGCGTGGCGAGCTGGTGGATCTGTTCGCCCTGCGTTCGCTGTCACGTGACGGCTACAGCTTGAGCGTGCAGCAGGCCAGCCCGCTGGCGCTAGATTTTGCGCAGTGGCTGCAGCGCGAGTGCGCGGCGCTTGAAGCTGCCTCCGCCAATGCATGAAAAATTTTCCGGCGAAATTTTCACCAATTGCCGGCGCGCACGCTACGATCCGGTGCAGCCAATAACCGCAGCGCGCAATGCTGCGGACGAACCGACAGCCCGAGGAGGAACTCATGCCCGTCATCACCAACATCGAAGACCTGCGCATCCTGGCCCAGAAGCGCGTGCCGCGCATGTTCTACGACTACGCCGATTCCGGCTCGTGGACGGAGAGCACCTATCGCGGCAACGAGGCCGATTTCCAGACCATCAAGTTCCGCCAGCGCGTTGCGGTCAACATGGAGAACCGCACCACGCAAACGACGATGGTAGGGCAGGTCGCGAAGATGCCAGTGGCCATCGCACCGGTGGGTTTGACAGGCATGCAACACGCTGATGGCGAAATTCTCGCGGCCAAAGCGGCCGAAAAGTTTGGCATCCCGTTCACGCTGTCGACCATGAGCATCTGCTCCATCGAAGACATCGCGGCGAACACCACGGCGCCGTTCTGGTTTCAGCTCTACATGATGCGTGACCGCGACGCCATGGTGCGCATGATCGAACGCGCCAAGGCTGCCAAGTGCAGCGCGCTCGTGCTCACGCTGGACCTGCAGGTCATCGGCCAGCGTCACAAGGATCTGAAGAACGGTCTCACAGCACCGCCGCGTCCGACCCTCGCCAACATCATCAATCTCATGACCAAGCCACGCTGGTGTCTCGGCATGCTCGGCACCAGGCGACACACCTTCGGCAACCTGGTCGGGCACGTCAAGGAAGTCAGCGACATGAAATCGCTGTCGTCGTGGACCAACGAACAGTTCGACCCGCGGGTGTCTTGGCCTGATGTGAAATGGGTCAAAGAACAGTGGGGCGGCAAACTCATCCTCAAAGGCATTCAGGACGTTGAGGACGCCAAGCTCGCCGTTGAAAGCGGAGCCGATGCCATCGTGGTCTCCAACCACGGTGGCCGCCAGCTCGACGGCGCTGAGACGTCTATCCGTGCACTGCCCGCCATCGTTGCGGCTGTAGGCGACAAGATCGAAGTGCACATGGACGGTGGCGTCCGCTCCGGCCAGGATGTGCTCCGGGCATGGGCACTAGGCGCGAAAGGCGTCTGGATCGGCCGCGCGATGGCCTACGGCTTGGGCGCGATGGGGGAGGCCGGAGTCACCAAGGCGCTGCAGATCATTCACAAGGAGCTGGATGTGAGCATGGCGTTTTGCGGCCACACCAACATCCAAAACGTCGACAAGCAGATTCTTTTGCAGGGGACGTATCCTGTGGCTTGAGTAACGCGTGGGCAACGAGTTGCCCACTCTACCGAGGCGAGTGACGAAAAGTGAGCCAACTTGACTTATCGCGGCCGATACACGCATGTAGGGTGGGCAACTTGTTGCCCACGCGTCGCTTAAACTAAAACGCATGTCGCACTTCCGACGATCTCGTGTTACGGGTGGTACGTTTTTCTTTGCGGTCGTAACATATCGACGACAACGATTCTTATGCGACGACGATGTTCGCGTGGCCCTTCGTGAATCAATTCGTCATACCCGCGAACAACATCCCTTTGAAATTGATGCGTGGGTTTTACTCCCGGATCACATGCATTGCATGTGGACGCTACCTGATGGCGATGCTGATTTTTCCGTGCGCTGGAATGTCATCAAACGCGGTGTAACTCGCCGCGTTGGTGCTAGATTGCAACGTGCCGATTTGATGAACGAATCGAAATCAGCGCACCGCGAATCAACGTTGTGGCAGCGACGCTTTTGGGAGCATCAGATTCGCGATAACCGTGACCTGCAGGCGCATGTTCACTACATTCATTTCAATCCCGTGAAGCACGGTTACGTCGCCAGAGCGATTGATTGGCCTTACTCTTCGGTTCACCGCTCCATCAGGGATGGAGTGATCACGGACGACTGGGGAGGTGGGTTAGCGTCGAGAGAGTGACGCGTGGGCAACAAGTTGCCCACCCTACGGGGCTGGCTACTTCGAACGGGCGGCGATAGGTATAACGCCGCTCTTATCGGATACATGGAGCAGCGTTCGCGATGTCGTCACGCCGTCTTTTTGTACTTCAACTAGCCTGTCACCGGGCTTGAGCACGACGCTGACCTCGGGAAGGCTTAGGGCGTGATGTTGGATTTTTCCGCTTGCGACACCATCGACGAACACGACGCTACCAACGTCGTCCAAGTCGCCAACGACCCGTACTTGCGGCAAGACAGTGCGTCTTTGCGGGGCTGGCGAGTCTGAGCACGAGATGCATAAACTTGAAGTCAGCGCGACTAGCAGGAAGGAATACTTTCGAAAATTTTCCTGCGTGCTCGATATGTCGCGGTAGTTTTGTGCCATACGTGGTGTGCCTCAAACCGCCACCGGCACCACCCCACCCAACTTCTCCGTAATCTCCCGCGCGGTGTGCGCGACCAGCGGACCGAGCTTCAGGATGCGCTCGTCGGTTAGGCGGGCGATCGGGCCGGCGAGCGAGATGGCGCCGAGCGGTTCGGCGAATTCGTCGTAGATCGGCGCCGCCACGCAGCGCAGCCCCATGGCGTTTTCCTCGTCGTCGTAGCTATAGCCGCGCGCGCGGATCGCCGCGAACTGCTGGCGCAGTTTGTCGGGGTCGGTGATGGTTTTTGACGTCAGTTGCACGAGATTGGAATTGCGCAGCACGATGGCCAGCTCGTCTTCGGGCAGCGCCGCCAGCATCGCCTTGCCGGATCCGCTCGCGTGGGCAGGGATGCGTGAGCCAAGGCGCACCAGCATGCGCATGACCTCGTGGCATTGCACCTGGCCGATGAAGCAGGCGTAGGTGCCGTCGAGAATCGAGAGGTTGGCTGTCTCGCCGGAGGCCTCCATCAGCTTGCGCAGATAGGGGTGACTTTCGCCCACGAAGTCGCGGGTGGAAACGAAAGCGCAGCCAACGCGATAGGTCTTGAGGCCAACATACCAGAGGCCGGACTCCTTCGCCTGATAGACAAAGCCCATGTCGGCCAGCGTGTTGAGCAGGCGGTGCGCGGTGGAGGGGGGCAGGCTGACGCGGCTGGAAATCTCGGTGAGCGTGATGCCGCCTTCGGTTTCGGCCAGCTTTTCCAGCAGTGTCAGACCGCGCGTCAGGCTTTGCACGCCGCCGCTGGCGGATGCCGCGCCGGCACCGCGTGCACGGCGGCCGGCCGGAGCGGCCGTGTCGGCATGGAAGGGGGTGCGGGACGGCATGGCGGTTCCTTGGTCAGAGCTGCGCTCGAAAATTCGAGTCTAACGAATCCCGTTCGAGCGTGAAAACAAGTTTCGCAGGCCGGAACTGCTTCTGCGCGCCGGCAGCGACGGCGACCGCCGCGCGTTGTGCAACGCCGGAACGACGCGCAAACCGCCAAGACGAGGCTTAGGTGATCGACTTTTGGTCAAATCGGTGGCTGAGCCCAGCGCCATCAAGGCTTTCAGCAAAAAGCCATTGATCGTCTAAGGTGCCATCACCGCGTCGTAGAACGACCGTATCGCGCTGCGCTCATCCGCCAGCTCGGTCAGCGGCACTGCGGCGCGTTCGGCGCCCTGCAGTCGGATGGCGTGCTGCCGCGAGCGCAGCGTGCGGTAGGCGTTGGCGGCGGCCAGCCCGGCCTCGGCGGTGACCAGTCCGAGTTCTCCGGCGCGAATCGCCAGCGCAATGTTGCCGTGGTCGGCGCGCATGGTGGGCTGCACGGCGCCATAGCGCAGCACCAGCGCCTGCACGGCAAACTCCATGTCGACCAGACCACCGTTGTCGTGCTTCAGGTCGAACAGTTCGCCAGCCTTTCGGTTGGGATGGCCTTCCGCGACCCGGGCGCGCATTTCGATTACGTCGGCGCGCAGCTTCGGCCAGTCGCGCGGCCGGGCGATGATCTCGTTGCGGATACGTTCAAACTCGGCGCCGGTTGCCGCATCCCCCGCCGCGAAGCGGGCACGGGTCAGCGCCTGATGCTCCCAGGTCCAGGCTTTGTCGCGCTGATACTCGGCAAAGGCGCTGACGGTGGACAACAGCAGGCCAGCGGCGCCATCCGGCCGCAACCGGACATCGATATCGTAGGCGCGCCCCGCAGCGGTCATCGTCGTCAGCCAGCTCTGCAGCCGTTGCGCGACACGGGTGAGCTGGTCGCGATGTTCGACGGCGTCGTCCGGCATCAGAAAGATCAGGTCGAGGTCGCTGGCATAGCCGAGCTCCTTGCCGCCCCAGCGGCCATAGGCAATGACGGCGAGACGTGCCGAGTCGGGCAGTTTTGCCGTGCGCAACAGGTGCGCAAGCGTGACTTCCACCACCGCGTCGGCCAGCGCCGACAGATGATCAGACAGGATTTCCAGCGGCAGCAGACCGGCGATGTCTTTCAGCAGAAGGCGGAAGGTTTCGTTCTGCTGGAAGTGCCGGATGTCGTCAATTGCGCGCTCGGCGTCGTCACCAGCCGCGTCGAAGCGGGCAGCCAGATCGCGGCGCCACGCCTGATAGTCGATCGCGGTGGCCAGCGTGCGGCCGTCCATCAGTTCGTCAAGCAGCAGCGGGTGGCGGGTAACGTAGCGCAGCGCCCAGTCACTGGCTGCGGCGAGGTCAATCACCCGGTCCAGCACCTGCGGCCGCTCAATCATTAGCGCCAGATAACTTGACCGCGAGGCCACCGCCAGCAGCAGATCGAGCGTGCGTTTGCAGGCTGCGTCGGGGAGCGGCGTGCGGGCTGCGTAGGTGAAGGTCGCCTGCACCAGCCGCCGAAAACGCTCACCGCTGGCCGCTGGCAGGGCGCGCACGCGGGTGCTGTCAAGCGTAGTGCTGATGTAGGCGGCCGTGCCTTCGGCATCGGCATAGCCAGTAGTGGCAAGCGTTGCGGCATCCACCCGCGCTCCGGTGGGCGGCGCTGAGGCTGGAGCAGCGGTGCTGGCGGCGATACGCGCAGCGGTGTCGTCACTGACACCGAATGCGCCAGTCAGGGTGCCATCGAAGAAGGCGGCGACGTCGCTGCGGGTGCGTTCCAGCCGGGAATCAAGCGCCGCAGCGCTGCCAAAACCGAGGGCGCGGGCCAGTTCGTTACGCTCGGCCGCGTCGCGCGGCAACATCTGCGTCTGCTGATCGTCGCGGTATTGCAGCACATGCTCAATGCGGCGCAGCAGGGCGTAGTGCTGCGCCAGCGTTTCAGCCTGCGTTGCCGTGATGTTGCCTGCGCGTGCCAGCGCGTTTAGTGCCGGCACCGTCGGTTTGGCGCGCAATGCGGGGTCACGTCCGCCACGAACCAGCTGCCGGAGCTGGGCGCCGAACTCCAGTTCGCGGATGCCGCCGCGGCCCAGCTTGATGTTGTTGGCGTCATTCTTTTCGGCGCGCAACTGCGCGTGCAACTCGCGCATGCCGGCCACCGCATCGAAGTCGAGATAGCGGCGAAACACGAAGGGCGTGGTCAACGCAGCCAGCGCCGGTCCGAGCGTGCCGCATGCCACCCGTGCCTTCAGCCACGCCAGCCGCTCCCACATGCGGCCCTGGGCAACGAAGTACTGCTCCAGAAAATCAAGCGAGGGCACCATTGGGCCGGCGTCGCCATAGGGCCGCAAGCGGGTATCGACGCGGAATACGAACTCGCCGTCGATCTCCTGATTGAGCGAACGGGTGACGCGCCGCGCCAGCAGGTTGAGCGAGTCCATCGCGTCGGCGTCCGGTTCATCGCAAATGAACACGATATCGATATCGGACGAGGCATTCAGCTCCTGTGCTCCCAGCTTTCCCATCGCAACGGTAGAGAAGCCGCAGGGTGGCTGCACGCTGCCAAAGATGGTCTGGCTATGCGCCGCGGTGGCGCTGGTCAGCGCGAGATCAGCAAAATCGGATAAATCAGTGACCAGTTCATCAAGAGGCGCCGCTTTGACCAGATCCCGCAGCACGGTACGCAGCATCAATTCACGGCGCATGCGGCGCAGAATGTCGTCTATGGTGCTTGCGTCGGTTGTTGCCAGTTCGCGACGCCACGCCGGCAGCGGCGGGCGCTCGTCAATGCTGGCCACGACACGCTCGTACAGGCTCGCGTCACGTCGCGCCACGCGTTGCGCGAACCGGCTGTAGTTGAACGCAATCGCGCTCGGCTGAGTCTGATCCATGACGGCAAATTAACGTCGATACAATGCCTTGAGTATGCAGGAGAAAGCCGGTTCTGCCGCTGACAGTGGCGCCCCCCGTGCGGAGCCGGAGCACCCGTCGCCGAAGTGTGTGCCGTTGTGGCGTCGCTGGACCGGTCACGGCATCCGGCTGACCTTCTGGTCGGTGCTGGCGCTGACGCTGCTGTTTGCCGGTGCCGTGGCGGTAACCCGCTTCTGGCTGGTGCCGAATGCCGACAGCTTCCGCCCCCGGGTCGTCGAGGAGCTGACCCGCCTGTCCGGGCAGCGCGTCGTCATTGGCGGCTTTCAGGCCGGCTGGAATGGCTGGTCACCGGAACTGAAGATGACGCGGCTGCAGATGCTCGATGCCCGCGGCCGTACCTTGTTGCAACTGCCCGAGGTGGACACCACGATCTCGTGGCGCTCGCTGTTTTTCTTCGAGCCGCGCCTGAGCGCGCTCACGGTGCGGGCGCCGCGAGTTATTGTGCGTCGCACCGCCGAGAACGCGCTGACGGTGGCCGGCATCGACCTTGATCTCTCCGCGCAGACTGAAGGCGATAGCGGCCTGATCGAATGGCTGCTCAAGCAGCGGCTGGTGCAAATCGCTGGCGGCGAGGTGGAGTGGCAGGATGAGTGGCGCAAGCTGCCGCCACTGCGTCTTCGCAATGTGAACATCCGCCTGCAGAATGACGGTCGCAGGCATAGCGTCGGCATGACCGCAGTCCCGCCGACCGAGCTCGCTGCGCCGCTGGACCTGCGCTGTGAGTTCACCGGGACCGACCTGCGCAAAGTCAGTGATTGGGATGGCCTGGCCTATTTGCGTGCCGACTACGCCAATATCGGAACGCTCAGCCGCTACTTCCCGCTGCCGGTGCAGATTTCGCGCGGCGAGGGTGGCATGCAGGTGTGGTTCGAATTTGATGACGGCAAGCCGGTCGCCGTGACCACCGACATGGTGGTTCGCAACGCGAGGCTGCAATTGCCGTCAACGGCGTCCGGTGCGTTCAGCGTGGAAAGCGCGCCGGCGGCACCCGGCAGTGCCTTGGCGGTGACGACCACCGCAGCGCCGCCGAATGCCGCGATGGCGCCGGAGCCGATTGATCTGCACACCCTTAGCGGTCGTCTGTCGTGGCGTGAAAAGCGTATCAGCGGCAGCGATCCGGCCAGCGCAGTCACCCAGCAGCGATGGTCGGTACGTGATCTCGTGGCGGTGACCACCAGCGACCTGCATGCGCCATCGAGCAACGGCGAAGTGCTGGTTGACTATCGTGGCGGACAAGTCACCGGTGGCGCATTGCGGGCTCCAGCCATTGATGTTGGCGCCGCGACACCGTTGCTGAAAACCTTGCCACTGCCGGCAGATGTCGTCACGCGCTGGTTGTCATTGCAGCCGACAGGACATCTGCGCAATATCGACCTGCGTTGGCGCGACGACGGCGAGCAGTCGAGACTGGGCCGTTTTCACGCAGAGGGAGCCATTGATCTTGACGGCCTCAGCTGGCGCGCGCAAGGCAGCCTGCCGGGCGTTTCCGGCCTGAGTGCTCGGTTTACCGGTTCAACGCGCGAGGGCGAGGTTCGTCTTGCGGTGGGAGAAGCGGCGCCGACAGAGGGCAAACGCAACCCATTGGCCTTGCCGACGACGGCCAAAGCCGCGAAAGCGACTGACGCGAAGCAACCGCTCTCGCTCGACTTCGGCTCTACCTTCAGCGCCCCGCTGTCGTTCGATGCGTTTCGCGGCAAGCTGGCATGGAAGCGGTCCGTTGCTGCCGATGGCAGCGTCAACCTCCACGTGGATGCGTCGGACATGGAGGTTGGCAACGCTGACGCGCTCGCGAAGTTTGCTGGCAGCTGGGACAACGACAAACTGGGGCCGGGGGTATCAAACATCAGCGGAACGCTGGTTCGGGCCGATGCCACTTCAGTCCATCGCTATCTGCCAACCAGCGTCAGCGCCCATACGCGCGAATGGCTGCGACAGGCCATCGTCAAGGGCGACGCGAAGGACGCCAGGTTCATCGTCAAAGGCGCCTTGTGGCACTTTCCGTTTCACAACGACCAGCATGGTGTATTCGAGATCGACGCCCAGGTCGCAGGCGGCATCCTTGACTACGCCGATCGCTGGCCACGTGCCGAATCGATCAACACCCGCCTGCTGTTTCGCGGCAGCAGCCTGCATGCGCAGGTGGCTGGCGCCGTGATTGCGGGCGTGCCCGTGGCAGCCACCGAAGTAAAAATTGCCGACATGAGCGGATCGCCCGCCGTGCTGGACATCAAAGGCGGCGCCGCTGGTCCCATGGACGCCTTCCTGCACTGGGTGGTGGCCAGCCCGGTCAATGGCTGGCTGGATGGCTTTCTGGCCAACGCCAAGGCGACCGGCAATGCGCGGCTTAGCCTGAGCATGAGCATGCCGCTCGACGACACCGAGAAAACGCAACTCAGTGGTGAACTCACTCTTGCGGGCAATCGTATTGATCTTGGTGGTGACATTCCGGTCCTTGATGGGGTCAACGGACGGTTGCGCTTCACTCAGGCGGAGGTGCGTGCCACTGATGTCGCCGCCGAGGCGCTTGGCGGACCGTTGCGGTTGTCGATCGGTACCGAGGCAGGACGCGTGAAGGCACACGCCAGTGGAACCGCCATGCTGGAACGTGTTCGCGAGCGTTACGCCTATCCGCTCGTCGAGCAACTTGCAGGCAACGTGCAGTGGCAGCTTGACTTCACTCAACCTTCGAAGCCACTGGCCAACGCGCAGGCTGCAACGGCTGCCGCCGACGGTGGACTGCAGCTCACGGCCACCACGCTGCAGCCGCGCTGGCCGCTCGACAGCATCATGCAGGTGGGTACGACACCCCGGGACGTTACGGTGCCGATCAAGGCGGCCCTGGTGCGCACATCGCTTGAGCGCGGACGAGATCGCGTCACGGTAGACATCCCCGGACAATTGCATTCAATCCTCGAACGTTCGGCGCCATCGGCCTCGGGTCTGCGTACGGTTGAACGGGCAACGCTGGACCTTGGCACTCAGCGCACTGCCTTGCCGGCCCGGGGTTACGCACTGCGCGGTGACCTTGCGCGCATTGACGCCGACGTGGCGATGGCATTGCTGACGACGGCATCGGCGACCGGAGGCAAGGCCGTTGGTGGCCTGACCAGCGAAAGCAGCAGCGCCGACTTCGTCAACATCAACCTTCGCGCCAGTGAGGCTGTGCTTTACGGCCATCGTTTCAACGACGTCTCGCTGCGGGCACAGCCATCAGGCCAGCGATGGCGGCTGGCGCTGCGCAGCAAGGAGGCGACCGGCGCGATCGCGCTTGACACCCATGCCGACACCGGTGCAGTGGATGCTGTGTCCATCCGGCTGCAGCGCCTGTCGTTCCCGGCGGCGGTGACACCCGCGCCCGGCAGCCCGCTGGCGCCGGCGACGGTCAACGCAGCTGCGCAGGGCTCAACCCGGTGGCCGAAACTCGAATTGGTTGCCGATGCTTTCGTCAGCGAAGGGCGTGACCTCGGCAAACTGGAAGTAAAGGCACAGCCAGCGCGTGATGAATGGCAGATCGAACAGGTCAAACTGTCGAGCAGCGATGGCAGTATCGAGGCGAAAGGGCGATGGCGTCCTGCAGCTCCAACCGCTGCCGTGCCGACCGCAGTCGGCGATACCGAAGTGGATGTTGCGCTGCGCTGGAACGATGCCGGCAAGTTCATGAACCGTTTCGGCCTGCCGAAGGGCGTCGAGCGCGGGTCCGGCACCTTGTCGGGCACGCTGCATTGGGCTGGGAGCCCGTCGCAGTTCAACTACGCCCGACTGGGTGGCAAATTCACGCTGGAGACTGCCGGTGGGCGATTCACCGAGATGGAGCCTGGCATCGCGAAGTTGCTGGGTGTGTTGTCGCTGCAATCACTGCCACGCCGACTAACCTTTAACTTTGATGACCTGTTCGGCAAGGGGTTTGCGTTCGACGAAGTGAAGGCCGAGGTTGCCATCGCCGATGGCGTTGCACGCACGGATGGCTTTGCGATCAACGGCCCGTCCGCTCGCGTGCAGATTCGCGGCAGTGCCGATATCAACCGCGAAACGCAGGACTTGCAGGTGCGCGTCTATCCCAGCCTGTCGACGGCGACGGCCATTGGTATCGGGCTGGTGACGGCAAACCCCGCCATCGGCGCAGCGGCGCTGCTGGGCCAGAAGCTGGCCCGCGACCCGATCGAGCGCATGCTGATGCAGGAGTTCGAAGTGAAGGGAACGTGGACCAATCCCGACGTCAAGCAGACGCGGGCTATCGCCAGTGGCACCACGCCATCAACCGCGACGCAGTGATTGCCGGCGTCGGAGTGATTGCAGAAATGACGCGAGCAAGTCTTACCGGCGCGCTGGCAGAAACAGCTCCGGCTCGACGCTGGTCCCGTTGAGGTAGACCGACCAGTGCAGATGCGGCCCGCTGGCGCGCCCGGTAGCGCCTGATCGCGCGACTGCCTGACCTTTGCGCACGCTATCGCCCACCTTGGCATCCCATTCGCTGAGATGGCAGAACAGGCTCAGCAGGCCATTGCCATGGTCGATGAACATCGTCTTACCACAAAAGTAGTAGTCGCCAATGTCGAGGATTACGCCGTCGGCGGGTGCAAGGACGGCGGTTCCCGTCATCACCGCGACATCCAACCCGGCATGTGGCGCCCGCGGCTTGCCGTTCAGTACACGGGAGCCGCCAAAGCGCCCCGATAGCCGTCCCTTTGCCGGCTGCACGAAGGCGGCATCCGTCGCCGCTGTCTCGCGCCACTGCGAACGCACGACTTTCAGGTGCGCCGACTCGCGTTCGATGCGAGCCATGACATCGGCGGGCGGCTCGACCATTGCCTGGTCGCGCAAGGTGACATGCTGCACCGGGTAGCGCTTGGGTTTGACGGTGAATGTGATGGTCCTGGCCGCGCCGTCGGTACTCCGAACTTCGACTTGTTGCTCGCCGGGTTGGAGCGACAGCGGCAACCCGACGGCGGCAACCCACTGCGTGGCCTGCCTGCTGACCCACACCGGCACGCCGTCACGGCTCACCGCTGGCCTGGGTTCGGTGGCGTCGCCCACGTGCAGCAGCGCCACGCCGCCAGGTACGCGTGATTCGTGGGGCAGGGCGCCGGCGTGTCCGACGCCTGCAATGAGTGCGGTACCGGCGAGCACCGCTGGCAGCATCCACGTTGCCCGCGCGCTCCGGTCAATACAGGCGAACCTCATCTACTTGTTTCCTCGCAGCAACACCAGCACTGCGCCGCTGCCACCGCCGTTAGGGCGGGGCTCGCAATAAGCCAGCACCTCATCCTTGTGTTGCAGCCAGCGACGCACCTTGTTGCGCAAAACAGGCAACTTCTGGTGACTCGACAGCCCCTTGCCGTGGATGATGCGTACGCAGCGCCAGCCGGCCAGCCGTGCCATACGCATGAATTCCATCAGCGCCTCGTGTGCCTCGTCCTGATTGTGATGATGCAGGTCGATCTCGGCATTGATCGTCCATTCGCCGCGCCGCAGCTTGCGCAGCAGATCGGGGCTGACGCCGCCGCGCAGGTAACTCTGTTCGTCTTCAATGTCAGCGCCAATGTCCCAGCTCATCGGGCTCGGGTTCATTGCCAACTGGCTGGCGGCCAACGCAGCCAGCTCGTCAGCCTCCCGATGCCGTGCATGTGGCGCGGGTCGTACATGTCCGGCGTCGGCGCGTGGCGCGACGCGCAACGGCTCCACGTCCTGCACCGCCGCACGGAACGCAGCAAGATCATCGGCTGTGGGTGGTGTGAACTCCCGCCAGGGACGGAAGAAGTCGGCGAAACGCTCTACCGGCACATTCGGCAACGACTTCTCCGCTGCGGACTGTTCCGACATCAGTGCAGAGCGCTCAGCTGAGCGCCGCTCCTTGCGGGCGGCCTTGCGTTCCTGCTTCAGCAGCGTGCCGAGGTCAGCGAGATCGCGCGCAGACGCCATTGCCGACTCCGTCTGACCACCCGGCGACCACTAGCCGTGCAATGCTTCGAGATAAGCCTGCGCGTCCAGCGCTGCCATGCAGCCGGTCCCGGCACTGGTCACCGCCTGGCGGTAGACGTGATCTGCTACGTCGCCGGCCGCAAACACGCCGGGGATGTTGGTGGATGTCGCGTTGCCGTCGGTGCCGGTCTTGACCTTGATGAAGCCGCCCGCCATGTCGAGCTGGCCTTCGAAGATGCCGCTGTTCGGCGTGTGGCCGATGGCGATGAACAGCCCTGGCGCCTTTACTTCCTGAGTGCTGCCGTCTTTCATGCTCTTCAGCCGTACACCGGTGACCCCCGAGTTGTCGCCCAGCACTTCATCGACGAAGTGATCCCAGATCACGCGCATGTTGCCGCCTTCTTTGGTCTTGGCCATCAGACGATCAATCAGGATTGCCTCCGCCTTGAACTTGTTGCGGCGATGCACGACAGTAACGCTCTTTGCGATGTTGGAGAGGTACAGCGCCTCTTCGACGGCGGTGTTGCCGCCGCCGACCACCACCACGTCCTGCCCCTTGTAGAAGAAGCCGTCGCAGGTGGCGCAGGCCGATACGCCTTTGCCGTGGAATTTCTCTTCGCTGGGCAGGCCCAGATATTTGGCCGAGGCGCCGGTGGCCACGATCAGTGCATCACAGGTGTACTCGCCGGCGTCGCCAACCAGTCGCTTGGGCGTCTCGCCCAGATGAACCGTGTGAATGTGGTCGAAGATGATTTCGGTGCCAAAGCGCTCGGCATGCTTCAGGAAGCGTTCCATCAGTTCCGGCCCCTGTACGCCGTCAGCGTCGGCAGGCCAGTTGTCCACCTCGGTGGTGATGGTGAGCTGGCCGCCCTGTTGCAGACCGGTCAGCAGTACCGGTTTCAGATTGGCGCGTGCTGCGTAGACGGCGGCCGTGTAGCCGGCCGGGCCGGAGCCGAGAATGAGAAGAGGGCAGTGACGGGCGGTTGCCATGGTGATCTCTTGGAGGAAAGATTGTTGTCGTTATGGGTTGCGTCGTGCGGAGAGTGCAGAAGTTGACAGAGGCTGGCGAGCATCAGCCCCCGGTCATGGCCACCATGCGGATCAGATGGGCCAACGAGGTCGCCTCCATCTTTTCCATGACGCGGGCGCGATGCGCCTCGACGGTCTTGATGCTGATGTCAAGGTCATAGGCGATGGTCTTGTTCATCTTGCCGGTGACCACGGCGTCGAGCACCTGCCGTTCGCGTTCCGACAGCGACGCCAGTCGCCCCTCGATGCCCGCAATCTGGCTTTGTTGGGCCTGGGCCTCGACGGCGAAGGACAGCGCTTCCTCGATGCGTTTCAGCAGATCGCTTTCGGCAAATGGCTTCTCGATGAAGTCAAAGGCGCCACGCTTGATGGCGGTGACCGCAATCGGTACGTCAGCATGCGCCGTGACGAAGATGAGGGGCATCTGAACGCCCCGTTCGACCAGCGCTTCCTGCGTTTGTGGTCCGCTCAGACCGGGCATGCGCACGTCAAGCACCGCGCAGCGGGGCGGGCCGCCCACGCCGGGCTTCACTTCGGCAAGAAAGCTCTCGGCATCGGGAAAAAGGCGGGCCTGGTAGCCATTGGACTGCAGCAGCCAGGCAACCGAATCGCGGAACGCCTCGTCGTCATCGACTACGTAAACAATGCCGGGGTGAATGCTCATGCGTGGGCTCCGTCGCGCTCGTTCTCGGCAGGCGGGCGGGCCTGCGGTAGGTCTTGGGGGTGATCAGCGGCGTGTTCGGCACTGTGGTCGAACGGCAGGGTAAACCTGAACACGGCACCGCAGGGCTCATTTTGTCCGAAAGTGAGGTTGCCCTCGTGATATTCAATCAGCGAGCGGCAGATGTTGAGCCCCATGCCCATGCCATCGTTCTTGGTACTGAAAAACGGCGAGAAGAGCTGTCGTGCTGCCTCCGGCGAGATTCCTACGCCGCGATCAGCCACTTCGACCATCGCATGGCTGCCATCGACCCGTGTGGTGCGAATCTCGGCGATCCGCTGGGCCGGCGCCAGATGCTGCATGGCTTCGCGGGCGTTGCGCAGGAAATTGAGCAGCACCTGTTCGATCATGATGCGATCGGCAAACACCAGCGGCAGATCACGCGCCAGACGAAGCTCACAGGTCAGGGCGCGCTGCTCGTCGTCGCTCTGCGCCAGTTTCACCACCTCGATGACCAGGGCATTGACGTCGAGCGGCTGCCGCTGCGGCTCACGAGTGCGCACGAATTCACGAACACGGCCAATGATGGCGCCGGCACGCGCCACCTGGGCATCAGCCTTTTCCATGGCGCCGATCACCGCCTGATCGACGTTCCCATTGTTCTTCAGCCGACGGATACAGCCGTTGACATAGTTCGCGATCGCTGCCAGCGGCTGGTTGATTTCGTGGGCGAGGGTAGAGGCAATCTCGCCGACGGTCATCAACCGTGAGGTGCGTGTCAGCTTGTCCTGCTGCGTTTGCCGGATGCGTTCGGCGTTGACCCGGTCCGTAATGTCGCCCAACGTGGTCAGGCGCGCGATGCGGCCATCCACCCAGCGCACGGCGCGGGTGCGCATCAGGAAATGGCGGTGGTCACTGTGTTCGAGCTCGTCCTTGAACACGTCCCCCGGTTCGCCCTCGCGGGTCAGCAACATCGGCGCCGGGAAGCGGTTGCTGGGGCTGTCGAGAAAACCGTCTTCAAACTGCCGGGCGTCGCGGCCAATTTCGATGGCAGGGAAGGTTTCGTGCAGGTGCGAATTGGCGTACAGCAGCTCGTTGCTGCGCAAGTCACTCACATAAACCGAGACATCGAGCGAATCGAGTACGGTTTCAAAGCGTTCATTGGTGACCCGCAGGTCAGCGATCGACTGCGCATACGTGCGGTCGCGCTCCACCTCGGCCTGCTTGCGCATGCGCTGCTGCTTGCGCAACCCGATCGACGTCCACACCATCAACCCGGTCAGCGCCAGCACAGCGGTCGACAGCGTCAGATTGGGCAGCAGCGTCGATGGCTTGGCGCCGACCAGCGTCAATTGCAGGTCGCGCCAGGGCAGCGACAGCGGTACCGTGTGTTTGACCACGCCGGATTCGATATGCATGGCCTCGGCATTGGTCATGCCCTGACCGCTGGCGTCCGAGATCACAGCACGATATTTGCGCCCCGCCCATTCCGGGGCTGCCTTTTCGAGCAGCGCATCGAAAGAGATGACGCTGTTGATGGTGCCGACGAAATCGCCCTGCGCCACCACCGGCGCCGCGTACTCGATGTAGTAACGCCCGAGATCATTGCGGTAGGGCTGCGAATAAGTGCTGCGGCTGGTCTTGCGCGTCAGGCCGGTCATCCACACCTGATCGGCGAACGGTGCGCGACCACGCAGCACCATCTCCAGCGAGCGCGAACCTGGGGCATGCTGCACGACATCGAGCTCGGGCGTGACACGCATGATGTCGGTCACATATCCCGACTCGACGGCCCGCTTGCTGGCCACGCGGTCGAATTCTTCCGGCGAGATGCGCTCGCCGCCGACGTCGAGCGCCAGTCGGTCAAAGAACTGCTGATCGTTTTCCAGGCGCCGAGAGATGGACTGCTCAACCACCGCCGCGTCGCGGATGATTTCGGCCTTCTCGAATTCCTGTTCGTGCTGCGCAACGAAATAAATCAGCAACATCATGCCAGCCGCGAAGGCGAGCAGCATCCATTCATGCACATACCAGTCGCGTTGCGTGGCACCTGTCACTGTGGCAACGCGCAGCTTGCCAGAGGCAAGGGCCTGCTTGCTCGTGGTCGGGGCGGCGGACGGATCGGGCATCAGGCGATTTTAGGTAAGGCGGCGGGTACCGCGTTCAGCACGCCGGCATGCTTTTGGGTGTACGCTAGCGACGAGCCGTTATCTTGCTTGGTCGATCAAACATTTTGGTCGCACCGGCGTGCCGCAGGCCGCTGCAGGGTAGCGCGCAAAGTACATGCACAACGAGACACGGGAGGACATCCATGCTGGTCAGTGAAATTCTTCGCATCAAGGGCAGTACGCTGTTCACGGCAACGCCCGACATGAGCGTCAAGGACGCTGTGCATTCGATGGCGGAGCAGGATATTGGCTCGCTGGTGGTGATGGACAAGGGCAAGCTGGTCGGCATGCTCACGTTTCGCGAGCTGATCAAGGTGCTTGACGAGCGCGGCGCCGAGCTGAAGTCGCTGGCGGTGGGTGCAATCATGGAGGCCAATCCGCTGACCGCTGACCCACACATGGAGGTGAACGCCCTGCGCGGTGCCATGCTGGAGCGTCACGCCCGTTATATCCCGATCATGGAGGCCGGCACGCTGATGGGCGTGTTGTCGTTCCATGACGTGGCGAAGGCTGTGTTCGAAGAGCAGAGCTTCGAAAACCGCATGCTCAAGAGCTACATCAAGAACTGGCCGGACGAAGAAGAAACAGCGGCACAAACCAACTAGCCGGCGGCTTGGCTGGTTGGTTTGGTAGCTGGCCGCAACACCAGAATCACCGCCACGACTATCGCCAGCAGCGCCACATAGTCGAACGGCCGTGGTCGTTCGCCGAGCAGCAGCATGCCGCTGGCGAAGCCAACGATCGGCACTGCCAGCGAGCTGATGCCGGTAATCTGCGCCGGCAACGCCCGTACCAGTTCGTTCCACGCGAACCAGCAGAAGCCAAACACCACCAGCACGTTGAATAGCAGACCGGCCCAGGCACTGGCGGCAACCGGTAGCCACGGCCCGTGTCCGAACAGCGCGAGTCCGGCGAACAGCGGCCAGCCACCGAGCACGAAGCTCCAGATCATCAGGGTGGTGGTCGGTATTGACTTCGGGAAGCCCTTGAACAGCACGATGCCAACGGCCCACAGCAGGCCTGACGCCACCATCATCAGCGCGCCAACCGGCGCGCCGCGCAGCGCCTGGAACTCGTCCACCAGCAACAGCGCGATGCCGCCCATGCCGATGCTGATCGCGGCAATTCGCGAAGGGGTGAGCACCTCCCCCAGGAACACTCGCGACAGCAGCACCACCCAGAGCGGCATGGTGTAGGCCAGCACGCCAGCGCGGCCCGAGGGCAGCATGGTCAGTGCCGCAGCAGAAAGGATGTTCCACGCCGCCACATTGCACAGCGCGCAGACCAACATGCGCCCCCAGTGCTCGCGCGGCAGCGTGAGCGGGACGCCGCGCTTCAGGTTGAAAGCAACAAACCAGAGCAGGCCGGCTGCGATGCAATAGGAGCGGAACACCCAGAAGTTGAGCTCCGCCAGCGCCATCTTCATCATCGGCCAGTTCACGCCCCAGAGCAGCACGACGGCGACAAAAAGCCCCAGTTCACGGCGTCCGATCACGGGCATTGCAGCATTACCTTTTGGCCACAATTACCGCTGCATGCGGGCTTGGCAATGAATAACGTCAAAACTCGACTTTCGCATAAAACGGCCCCTGAGCCCTGATCGAATAAGCCATTCAGCCAAAAGCCAATGCAACGGGTGGTGCCATCAGCCACCGACGCAACCGTGGGTGACAGCAGGATTCGCCGGCTCAATGCAGGTGCATCGAACCGGTGTTCGCTTCCTCGGGCAGATGGGCGTGCAGCATTTCGCCTTCGCGGTTTGGGAAGTGCGGGGCGCCGCAGTCGTCACAGAACTCCAGCGGCAACTGCTCCTCGAGATGCACGATGGTGCCCACGTTCGCCGCGCGGAGCAGGCTTTCGATCTCATCCACCACTGGCGTGTCGTCGCCTTCATCGGACACCAGCGGCCACACACAGCCGTGCACCACCTCTTCGCTGTCGCCCAGCGTGAAGCCGATGCGGTATTCCTCCAGCCCGTTGCCCCAGCAGCCGCCAATGGTGGCCACAATCTTGTCCGGCGTGGTGCCCGTCACCGCTTCGAGGAATGACACCGAGGCGCCGATCGAGTAGGCGCGCGAAGCCAGATCGGCATCGCGGCAGGCAGCGAAGAATGAGCGCGGCAGCGTCAGTTCGTGCGGAAAGCCCACCAGCAGTGGCTTGATCGCATTGCCGCCCTGGGTGCGCCAGACGCCGAGGCAGGTCTGGCGCGCTTCTTCAACCGGTGTGGTCATTTCCTGCCAGGCGTAGAACGGCTCGCCCTCCGTCACCTGGAAGGCACCCACGATCATGCGCATATCGCACACCACGTCAGGCGCTTCCTCCAGCGATTCCGGCGGCATGGTGAGGTGTTTGCGTTCGCGGATCGATTCGGCCAGCAGTTGCAGCAGCTCGCGCGAGGCGCTGTAGCTGTGCGGTAACTGGTCCGGCGCAAACAGGTAGTCGACCAGCGCGATCTTGACCTTCGACGAAAAGACGTGCGCCGACAGCTGCACCGCGATGTCCTGCAACTGCTGCCTGGGAATGGTTCGCGTCGGAATTTTGCTGCGGCCCCACACCAGAATGGGCGCGCAGAACAGCGTTACGCGCTGCGGGCCTGTCTCGGAATCAAGCACGATCGACTCGGTGAGCGATTCCACCATGTCGGCCAGCGCGTCAAAGGTGGCATCCGGCGCATCATGAGCCTTGTCCAGCGCCCGGTTGATCGCTTCCTCGTCATTGTTTTCGAGGTGCTGCGTTACCGCAGACTGCAGCTCGCGCTCCCAGTAGACGTCCTCGGCTCGACTTTTGGACGAGGCAAGCCCTTCCGCCAGACGGACCAGCTGATTGGCTTCACGGGCGCCGCTCTTGCGGCGAAATGGGGCGCGGGGCATGATGATTCCTTGAAACTAGCGGTCATTGTACGAAGCCGCCGGAAGCGGATGTCGCAAACCCGCTCGTCGATGCGTCTACGCGTTCAGGCGGCGCTTTTCTACATCCGCAGCGCCACGTGCGCGGGCTTCGCCAACGGGAGAGTGCAAATGATGCAAATCAACATAGGCGATCACGTGTCGCCGCGCGCCGGATGGCTTGCCGTCCCCAACAATTTGCGAGATCAGATTCGATGGGCGCGCACCCACGCTTTTCGCATTACGCGTGAAATCACCGGAGCCAATACCTATTTCCGCACTCTGCCAGGCGGGCGATCGCTCTCGGACCTTCTGAACGATGGCTCGCTGTGGGTCAACTATGACCCGGTGATGCTTGAGTTCGGGCGAACGAACAACGTGCACCGTGAGATGGCGATCGGCATTCCAGCCTTCCGGATCGGTCGCTGGACGGTGCTGGCGACCCTGGTTCACGAGCTCGCGCACATCAACGGCGCCCCTGGCGGTAATGACCGGCGTGCCGAAGAAGCCGTGCTTGCATGCGGCATGGGCCGCCGGTCAGAAAAGACTTCTGGCGTCGACGATCCGTGGACACCGTACAACCCTGGCATTGGCGGTTAGCGGGCAATCCGTGACCCACCTGATCCAGAAGTACATCTCTGGCGTCTGCATAAGGACGGCAACAGGGCAACGCACCAACAGGAGACTGTGATGGTCAAACTTTCTGTGCTTTGGCGCATCACTGCTGCGCTCGCCTGGCCAGGTCTGGTGGGCATTGCATCGGCCTGTCGCTGCGTCGAGCCCATTGCGCCGTCACCCGCCTATCGGCACGCGACGACCGTCGTTCAGGGCAGGGTAGATGGGGTCAAGCTAAACGCCGCCGATCAGTCTGCCATCGCGACCATCACCGTCACCGCTGCGTGGAAGCAGGCTGTGCCGGCGACCATAGAAGTGTTTACCGATACCAACTGCGCTTATCCGTTCGAAACAGGGCGCGAATACGTCCTCTTTCTGCTGAAAGATCGACCACGTGCGGGCTACGTGACAGGGCGCTGCATGGGCAATCAGCCCGCTAATCAGGCCGACACGGTGTTGCGCTGGCTTCGCCGCAATGGCGCTGGGCGCGACGTTTCGCCCAAGCCCTAGCAATCAGGGGCTCGGGGGTGACTTGCGCCTAGCGCGGACAGGCCTTCTGCTGATCAAGCCAGGCGATGGCGGCGGCGACAGCCGCGTCTCCATTTGGCGAAGCAACCCGAGTGCCATCGGTCAGCTCGTCCGGGGCAAGCTTGCCGCCATACCGCTTGCCGGTGCGATCCAGCATGACGGAGCCGGTGATGGCGAGTGTTGCCCCGTCAGCCAGTTTGACCGGGCGATTGCCGGTGGTCAGACCGGCCGTGGGTGCACCGAAACTCCGTGTGTTCGGGCGCCCGACAAAAGCGATGGCGACAGCCTCGCCGGAGCTTCCGGTCGTCTGGCCAAGCAATACGGCGACAGGTGTATTGCCGTTGCCAATTCGCATGGCCGGCTGTGCTGCACGGGTGACGTTGTCGTGCTCTTTGCTGGACGCTACAAATGCACCGTCACGGAAACGCCACATGACAGAGCCGTCGTTGGCGGTCGCCAGGCCGCCCACATCGCCGTCAGCGAAGAGTGGCGCGAGGCCCGCCAACATTGGAAACATGTTGCCACCGGTGTTGCCACGCAGATCAAGGAGCAAACCGCATTCGGGCTTGTCCATGCTCGCCAACGACTGCTGAAGTTTCGACGCGAACTGTTGAGCATCGTCGCGATCCATGCTGGCGAAGCCGGGCACAAAGAGCATGGGGCGCCCAGCGATTACCGAGACACGAGTGTCAGTCAAGGACTGATTGGCTGATCGCGCTGCCGCCGCGTTGTCCCTCGGCGTTCGCAGGATGCTGTGCCCGTCGCCGAGCAGGCGCAGCACGTGCCGAATGGCGGGGTAAGTGTCGGCGGTCGTGATGGCGCCGCTTGCCAGAGCACGCGCCTGTGCAGTAGCCGCTGGCCAATCAACTTTTGCGCCGTTCAGCGCGTGTTGCCGGATTGCTGTGATCGCGTCGTTCAGGTACTTCTCGGCGGGAGCAGAGATTGCGTCCGGTACAGTTGTTGCAACGCCCCACGTGAGTGCGTCGACGTCGTCAAACCAGAGCGTTCCGGCGCCGGTCAGGCGCAAGCCAAACTGAAGCTGGGCAGCGTTCGCAGGTACCAGCATGCGAACCTGTTGCTGCACCCAGTCGTTGCTGCCGTCGCCCGCTGATGATTCCGATAGAGCGAATGCAATCATCTTGCGGTCATCGCCGGTCGCGAACAGTATCAGTGCGCCGCCGGTGTCCGCGCCTTCAGTGCGCGTCCACGCACGTAGCGAGACGACGGTGTCGCGCAGTGGTCCCGCAGGGAATGTCTGTGCCACGGCCGTCAGTGCAGCTCCTTCCGAGCGGGAAATCCGCAGGCTGGCCGCGCCTTTGCGAAATACTTTTCTGTCAAGCTGAAAGCCATCGCCGGGGCCGGCCTTGTTCCAACCCGCTGGTCGCGAGGAGTCGTCTTCGCGAGCTCTTTCGAAATCGGCGTTTGCCAACTCGATGGGCGTCGCGTGCGTCGGTATCGGCTGTGACGCAGCGACTTGTGGTGGCAAGACGAACTTCATGACGGCGAGCACAACGACCACTACTTGCCGAGCCAAGCGAGCGAATCGTGGCAGAAGTGGTCCGATCGGCCCATTGCGTGAACGCGCACGGGTCATGTTGACCAGATCAGTTTGCAACGTTGCCTCCTTGCGCCAGCGCCCACTCCACGTGCTCACGCACCAGCGGGTCAGGATGCCCGCTGCGTGAACTCAGCGCCTGCAACGTAGCTTGGGTTGCTGGCGCATTTCCCAAGGCTACGGCAATATTCCGCAGCCAACGCACATGACCGATGCGACGAATCGGGCTGCCTTGCAGGCGTTCGTTGAAGTCGGCCTCGGTCCAGGCGAGCAGTTCGATCAATGCAGCGCTATCAAGGCCGTTGCGTGGCTCGAAATCCGGGACTGTTGCCTTGTGGGCAAATTTGTTCCACGGGCATACGAGCTGGCAGTCGTCGCAGCCGTAGATGCGGTTGCCTATCGGCTTGCGAAATTCTTCCGGGATACTGCCCTTGTGTTCGATGGTGAGGTAGCTGATGCAGCGGCGCGCATCCAGCCGGTGCGGCGCGGTGATGGCGCGGGTCGGGCACACGTCGATGCAGGCGGCGCAACTGCCGCAGTGACTGCTTTGCGCGGCAGACTGGGCTAACAGCAGCGAGGTGTAGATCTCGCCGAGGAAGAACAGCGAACCGCGCTCGCGGTTGAGCAGCAGGGTGTGCTTGCCGCGCCAGCCCAGGCCAGCTTTCACTGCGAGCGGAATTTCCATCACCGGCGCCGAGTCGGTGAACACCCGGAAGTCGTGCGCAGCGATCTGCTCGCCGATGCGTTCGGCAAATGCCTGCAGTTTGTTGCGCAAAACCTTGTGATAGTCGCGACCAAGCGCATAGCGCGACACATACGCGTGATCAGATGACTGCAGCGTAGCCTCGGCGCCGGCGGCGCGCTGCGGCCAGTAGTCGAGGGCAACACAGATCACCGATTGTGTGCCGGGCTGCAAGTCATCGGGCTGCCATCGAAGGCTGCCGTGGCGGGCCATATACTCCATCTCGCCATGATGACCGGCCACAATCCACGCCTGATACCCCTCCGCCTCGCGCTCGAGTGCGATGTCTGCGATGCCCACAGCTGCCCAGCCCAGTTCGAGCCCGAGCTGCACAATGCGTTGCTCAGTGGTGGCGGATGCGGGGGCGGGCGCTGACATGTCGCTGATTGTAGAAAGCCCGCTGTTTCTCGCCGACGAGGCCGCAACGCTGGCGTTCGCGCAGCGCTTCGCGGCAGACGTGCAGCCGCCGTGCTCGGTAGCGCTGGTGGGTGACCTGGGGGCAGGAAAGACCACCTTCGTCCGTGGCGTGCTGCGTGCATTGGGCGTGACCGGGGCCATCAAAAGCCCGACCTATGCACTGGTTGAAACCTATGAAACGTCGAAGGGCGAGGTGCATCATCTCGATGCCTATCGCATCGAGAGCGTTGACGATTTCGAGGCGCGCGGCGGCTTTGAGTACTTTGAATCACCGTCGATCCGCTTTGTCGAGTGGCCAGAGCGTTTGCACGGCGCCGTGGCGTTTGATCTGGTTATCCGTTTTCAGTTTGACGGCGATGGTCGGCGGGTAACAGTGACGAACGGCGACGTGCAAGCCGAAGCGCGGAGCGGCTCGTGAATCGCCGCGATGCGCTGCGACTGCTGGCGGCTGTGCTGGTTGGCGGGGGCGCCGGGCTGGTGTGGGCTGGCCCACGTGTACTCGCGGTGCGAGCATGGCCCGGCAAGGAGAGCACTCGCGTCACCATCGAATCCGACGCCGAACTGCGCTTTTTCGTTTCGTCGCTGGCCAACCCTGACCGCACTGTGGTGGACATTAGTGACGTACAGGCGGATGCGACCTTTCAAAAGGCGCTGGAGACACTGCGCAACGACACCGGTGTGCTGTCGCGCGCGCGCATTGGCCAGTACCGGCCCGACACCGCACGGCTGGTGCTGGAGCTGAAAGGCCGCGCCGAAGCCGCCGCGTTCGCGTTGCCACCAGTGGGGCCATACCGGCACCGGCTGGTGATTGACCTGACACCGGTTGACGCTGACGATCCGATTGCCAGCTTTCTTTCGAAGATTCTGGAGCGCGAGGCGCAACTGGAAAGAGCCGCGGCAGAGGCCGATGCAGCTGCCGCCAAGGCGCCGCCAGTGCTGCCACCGGTATTGCCCAGCAAACCTGTGCCCGCGCCGCCGCCGGTAGCGACCCGGCCGCCGACACAACGCCACGTCAAACCCTATGTCGTGGTGCTCGACCCTGGGCACGGCGGCGAAGACCCCGGAGCTGTGGGGCCGGGCGGCACCTATGAAAAGGACGTGGTCCTCGCGATCGCGCATCAGACGAGACAACTGCTGGAGCAGGATCCGCGCGTCGTCGTTTTCATGACGCGCGAGGAAGACGTATTCATTCCGCTGGCCGATCGCGTACGCAAGGCGCGCAGTGTCAATGCCGACGTGTTCATCTCCATTCACGCAGATGCCTTCACGCGACCGGACGTACGGGGCAGTTCGGTATTCACCCTGTCGGAGCGTGGCGCCAGCAGCACCGCGGCGAAGTGGATCGCCGACAAGGAAAACCAGTCCGACCTGATCGGCGGCGTGCGGCTGGTCGGGCGCGATCCCATGTTGGCCAGGATGCTGCTGGAAATGAGCCAGTCAATCACCAACGCCGATTCGCTCAAGCTCGGTCGCGGGCTGGTGACCGAGCTGAAGCCCGTCGGCAAGATGCACAAGGGCACAGTTGAACATGCCGGCTTTGCTGTGCTGCGCGCGCCGGACATTCCGTCAGCGCTGGTTGAAACTGCCTTCATCTCCAACCCGGAAGAGGAGCTAAAACTGCGCAGCGCCGTCCATCAGCTGAAGCTCGCCCGGGCAATCCGAGGCGGCATCCGGCGCTTTCTGGCGACGCAGCCGATGCGGGCTTAAAGTGAACGTCACAACCAATTCGACTATTGCCAGTGGCCCGCAAATTGGCAGAGCCAGTTCTGTAAGCGCTTGATTTGCAAGCCTTAATGCCACGCAACAACGAGTTGACAAATCGTCTGGCGAGTACACCTGAGTGCGCCGCAACATGTGCCGACCGGGTGTGCAAGCGCGCGTCCAGTCTGAATGCAGGCGAAACCGACAGGTCTGCGTCAGCGCAGTGCAGCATACTAGATACTATTGTGGCGACGATCGCGCGCAGGCAGCTTGGCTGGCGGCGCAAACGTTGCAAATCGAATCTGAATCGCTCGGTGCGCCAGGTGGCCGCGGGCTCTGTGGAGGAAGCTAGTCATGTCGAAGCGTGAAGTCGTAGTGTTGAGTGCCGTCCGTTCCGCCGTCGGAACGTTCAGCGGAACCCTGGCTGATATTGAGCCCGCCGAGTTGGCTGGCACCGTGATGAAAGCGGCGGTCGAGCGCTCGGGCGTTGACCCGAAGGTGATCAACTACGTGACGGTGGGCAACACGATCCCGACCGAAAGCCGCTTCCCGTACGTGGCGCGCGTTGCATCCATTCAGGCTGGTCTGCCGATGGATTCGGTGGCAATGGCCGTGAACCGCCTGTGCTCATCGGGCCTGCAGGCAATCGTGACCACCGCACAGAACATCCTGCTCGGTGATTGCGACTACGGTGTTGGCGGCGGCGTCGAAGTAATGTCGCGCGGTGGCTACCTCTCGCCAGCGCTGCGCTCAGGCGCGCGCATGGGCGACAGCAAGATGATCGACATGATGGTTGCTACTCTGACCGACCCGTTCGGCGTGGGCCACATGGGCATCACCGCTGAAAACCTCGCCACCAAGTGGAACATCACACGCGAAGACCAGGATGCATTTGCTGCCGAGTCACATCGTCGTGCCGCTGCGGCCATCGCGGCCGGACACTTCAAATCGCAGATCGTGCCGATCGTCAAGCAGACCCGCAAGGGCGAAGTGGTGTTCGACACCGATGAGCACGTCAAGGCCTCCACCACCATCGACACGCTGGCCAAGATGAAGCCGGCGTTCAAAAAGGATGGTTCGGTCACCGCCGGCAATGCGTCGGGCATCAATGACGGCGCGTCGTTCTTTGTGCTCGGTGAAGCCAGTCTCGCTGCTGCTGCCGGTTACAAGCCGATCGCGCGCCTCGTCTCCTACGCCGTGGCGGGCGTGCCGAACGATGTGATGGGCGAAGGCCCGATCCCGGCGTCGAAGCTGGCGCTCAAGAAGGCCGGCCTGTCGGTCGATCAGATGGACGTGGTCGAGTCGAACGAAGCTTTCGCCTCGCAGGCGCTGACGGTGGCAAAGGGCTTGGGCCTTAACCCGGCCAAGACCAACCCGAACGGCGGTGCCATCGCCTTGGGCCATCCGATTGGAGCCTCCGGCGCGGTCATCGCCACTAAGGCGCTGTACGAGCTGCAACGCGTGAATGGCAAGTACGCGCTGGTGACCATGTGCATCGGCGGCGGTCAGGGCATCGCGGCGGTATTCGAGCGGCTGTAAGCAGCCAATGGTGCTCGCGATGATTCGGCCAACACAGGCGTCGGATCGGGCGAGCCGGAGCGACGCGCAAGACGGGCGGTGTTTCACTGCCCGTTTTTGTTGGCGCAGGCTCCGGTTGTCGGGGTTCGGCCTTGTGGCTGCGCAGGCCGCGATGCTTTGCGCTACTCCAGCGCAGGCGGCGGATGATCCGTTCAAGCTCACTGCCGGCTACTACCGCATGAGCGAAAACGGCGGTGGGGTCGACGTCAATCTGCGCCACTCATCTGATTACGGCAACGCCTGGCTCGGCGTCTTCCGGGCACCGACGCTGGATGCACAGCAGTGGCGTGGCGGCTGGGATCGCAGCTTTGGTGAGACCGTCCGCCTGCAACCTTCAGCGCAGCTGGCCTCGGGCGGTTTCGTCGGCGGCAGCCTCAACATCGAGACGGGGAGCACCTGGGTCGCCGGAGCCGGATTTGGACGTACCAATCTGCGCCCCTACTACAACCTGAACTTTGATCCGAATGATTCATGGTCGCTGCTGGCGGCCTATCGCGGTGAAGACGGCCTCAGTGTTACGGCGTCCTACATCCGTGACAACCGGCAAAACCCCGACCAGCAGCACTTTCACCTGACCGTTCGGTCGCATGCGTTCGGCAGCGACCGCTTGACTGGCGACTTGCTATACAAGCGCGGGCTCGTCGAAGGCAGGCGCATCGCCCGGACCGGCGCCACGGTGACCTATGACTGGCCGCGCTACTTTGTCCGACTGGCCTACGACCCGTACAGCAACTTCAGCGTCGACAACGTCTGGCGGTTGAGCGTCGGGCTGCGTTTCTAGCGCCCGACACAGGGCCTAGGGCAAAGGCGGCAGGCCGACCTCAGCATCGCGCGGCACCGTGAGGCGGTAGACCGAAGTGCCGGCGCGACGCGCCAGCAGTTTGGCGTACGTGCCCATCGACGAGCCGAGGAACTGCGCACGATCGCGCTTGGTCACCATGACCATGATGCGCTTCCCGGCCTGCGCCGCTTGCAGCACGCCAACACCGTCAACGAAGGCATCGGCACCGGGCCGCCATTGTCGTCCCCACCAAAGGTCCGCGCTTTCACTGTCGATGACGGGCAGCACCGGCTGTTCGCTGTAGAACCCGGCTGCCGACATAGACTCATAGTCGCGATAGAGCATCAATTCGCAGGCGCTGCACTGCTCGTTGGCTGCGCGCAGCAGCTTGCGCACTGACAGCTTGGCTTCCAGCGTCTGATTGACCGCCAGCGCGAGCGCCAGCAGGGTGACGGTGGCCAGCGCCGGGAGCAGCCAGAGATTCAGGTAACCGCGCCTGACGCAGACGGCCGCTGCGAGGGCAATGGCCAGCAGGACAGCGCTGAGCGATACCGTGTGCCAGTGGCCGCGGGCGATCACGGTGGCCCACTTGACTTCCTGTGTCACTGCCCAGACGCCCGCCGCTAGCATCATCACCGTGAGCACTGCAGTCACCGCCAGTTCGCGACGTCGCGGTTCGGCCAGACCGCCAAGTCGCGTTGCCAGCCACACGGATGCAAACGGCAGGGCCAGTGCCACATAGTAGTTAGCCTTCGCTGCGGCGATCGAGAAGAAGGCAAGAACGCACAGCGTGGCTACTGCGCCAAATACGGTGGCGCCGTTACCGGTCTTTTCTGCACGGCGGCGCAGGGCGACCGGAACGAATACGATCCACGGGAAAAACAGCAGTACCACCCGAGGCAAGTAGTAAAGTGGCGAGCCGCTGTAGGTGTCCTGCGGGATGCGCTGACCAAGAAAGCGCAGGACATGCTCATTCCAGAAGTACGTCCACACGAAATCTGGATATTCCAAGGCAGCCGCCACGTGCCACGGCACGGCGACGACGAGGAAGGTAGCCCAGGGCAGTGGCTGCAGCAGAAACCGCACTGCATGACGTCCATCGGTGCGCCAGCGCAGGAAGACAAAAATCGTCCAGACACCGACGAACAGCAGCAAGGCCATCAGGCCCTTGGTTAACACGGCCAGGGCCAGCGCCGCGAACGCCAGTATCAGCCGCTTCCGGCTGTGCCGTTGCCAGGCATCAAAACTGCCCAGCAGCGCGGCGGTGAACAGCAGGCTCAGCAGTGCATCCGGCATCACCGAGCGGGCCAGCATGACAGTCCCGGCGGACGAGGCAAGAATCAGGGTGCCAAGAAGCGCGGCTGATCGGCCAGTCGTAGCCAGCAGGAAGCGGAAGACGAACAGCAGGAGAGCGCTCGTCGCGCCCGCGCTGACCAGCCGCGCGCTCCATTCGCTGGCACCGAGCAATGAGAAGGCGAGCGCCAGGGAGTGATAGAAAAACGGTGGCTTTTCGGGATAGGGCACACCATTGAGATGTGGCATCAGCCAATGGCCGGTTGCCAGCATGTCCTCCGCAACGCTGGCGTAGAGGCCCTCGTTGTTGTTGCCAAGTCCGTAGCTGCCGAGCCCAAGCCAGAGCAAGAGCAGGGCTAACACCGCAACGTTCACGGCGTTCAACGCCGCCGTACGTGAGCGACTGCCCTGAAGGTTGTCAGCGCATCCGGCAGACGAGGGTGTCGGCAGCGCAACGCGCATCAGTGCGCGGCCCCCGATGTTGCGGTTGGCGGCAAATTGCCGCCGGTGGTTGCACCGGCTAATTTTTCGGCGTGAACCAGGCGACATAAAGCGCGGGCAGCACCACCAGCGTCAGCAAAGTGGCAGTAAACAAGCCACCGATCACCACAATCGCCAACGGTCGCTGCGTCTCGGCGCCGATGTCATGGGAAAGCGCCATCGGCAGCAGCCCGAGCGCTGCCAGCATCGCCGTCATCAGCACAGTCCGGAGGCGAGCCATTGAGCCGTTGCGGACCGCGTCGGCGACCGACATTCCACTTGCTTCGTACTGCTGAAACACAGAGAGCATCACCACCCCATTAAGGACTGCCTGACCTGACAATGCGATGAAACCGATCGCGGCGGATACCGACAACGGAATCGAGAAGATCCACAGTGCGACGAAACCACCCACCAGCGCCAGTGGCACGTTGAGCAAGATGAGCGTGGCACGCTTGAATGAACCGAAGGCGTCAAACAGCAGCACGAAAATCAGCAAAAGGGAAATCGGTACAACGACGGCGAGACGCTTCATCGCCCGTTCCTGATTCTCAAATTCACCGGACCAGCCAACTGTCTGGCCGGCCATGAGTTTGACGTTTTTGTCGACGCGAGCCTGCATGTCGGCGACCACCGATCCCATGTCGCGCCCCTTGATGAAGATGCCGATCGCCATGGTCCGCCGGCCCGCTTCACGGGCAATGTCCATGGCGCCGGTTGATTCGCGGATGTTGGCGACCGCGCCGAGCGCGACATAGCCACCGTCGGGCGTCGCAATCGGCACCGTTGCGAGATTGGACATGGCGCGACGCTCTTCCGGCAGACGGACAGCTACCGCAAACTTCCGTTCGCCTTCCCACAACTGCGTCGCCGCCTTGCCAGCCAGCGCCGCTTCGATCACGTCCTGCACATCGCCAACGTTCAGTCCAGCGCGAGCTGCCCGGGCGCGGTCGATTTCAATCAGCAGGTGGGGAACGTCGCCGAGGCGGTCAATCTCTGCACGGTAAACCCCTTGTACCTGGCGGATTTCTCGTTCGACCGCCTGGGCGGTTTTCTTCAGCTCCACCAGATCGTCGCCGGCAATCTTGATGACAATCTGACCATCGATCTGGGAAATCGATTCCAGTACGTTGTCGCGGATCGGCTGCGAGAAGCTCGGTTCCATGCTTGGGATCGTCGATACTGCGCGATCCATCTCGTCGATCAGTTTCTCCTTGGTCATGCCGGGGCGCCATTGCTCTGGCGGCTTGATATCGACAAATATCTCGGCCATGCTGATTGTTTTCGGATCGGTACCATCTTCAGGCTGACCGGCCTTGGAGACTGCAGTAACCACCTCCGGCACGCTGCGCAATGCCTTGCGCGCCGTTGCCAGCACGCGCGACGCCTCCTGCGTCGAAACGCTGGCGGGCAGCCGAATGTTGACCCAGATGGTGCCCTCGTTCAGCTCCGGCAGGAACTCTGAACCCAGCTGGCTTGCGCAGACCAGCGACAACGCGAATGCGGCCAGGCCTACACCCAGCACCTTCAGTCGGTTGCCAAGTGCCCAGTCGAGAACTGGTCGGTAAATCCGCTTGCTCAAGCCAACAATCCAGTTGTCATGATGCGGCACTTTTTTGCGCAGCGTCCAGTAGGCCAGCAGCGGCACCAGCGTCAGCGAAAAGATCAGCGAACCAACCAGCGCAGTTGTTACCGACAGCGCCATCGGCTGAAAGATGCGGCCTTCGTGGCGCTGCAAGGCAAAGATCGGGATGTGCGCTGCAATGATGATCAGCATCGAGAACAGCGTCGGCCGGCCGACCTCGTTGGCCGCATCGGCGATCACCTGCTTGCGCTCGTCGTTGGAGAGCGTTTCTGGTTGCTGCGAAAGGCGGGCCAGGATGTTTTCGATCACGATCACCGCACCGTCGACGATGATGCCGAAGTCCATTGCGCCGAGCGAGAGCAGGTTGGCCGGTACTCCCATGATCTTGAGGCCGAGGAAGGTCGACAGCAGCGCGAGTGGAATGATGACCACCACGGCCAGGCTGGCGCGGATGTTTGACAGGAAGAGGTAGAGCACGATGGAAACTAGCACCGCGCCCTCCACCAGATTGCGGAACACCGTTGACAGCGTCTTGCCCATCAGCCAGGTGCGGTCGTAGTAGGGCTCGATCTTCATGCCAGGCGGCAGGCCCTTTTCGTTGAGCGCGGTGATCTTCTGTTTGATGCCCATGAGCACTTCGCTCGGGTTTTCACCTTTGCGCATGACGACGATGCCGGTCACGATATCGTCGTCGGCATCCTGGCCAACGACACCAAGTCGCGGCACTGCCCCGACCTTCACCTGCGCCACGTCCCGAATCAGTATCGGCGTGCCGCCGCGGGAGGTAAGCACGATACGGCCGATGTCGTCAGCCGACGCCAGCAGTCCAATACCGCGGATCGCGTATTGCTGTGCCCCTTGCGCCACGTAGCTGCCACCTGCGTTGGAGTTGCCCCGACCAAGGGCGTCCAGCAGGTTCTGGAAAGTCAGCTTGTAGGCGCGCAGTTTGTCGAGATCCGGCTGCACTTCGTACTGCTTGATGGCACCACCCATGGCGACCACGTCGGCCACACCAGGCACCTGGCGCAGGGTACGTTCCACCACCCAGTCTTCCACGGTGCGCACGTCGGTGGCGGAGTAGCCATCACCGCGCAGGCGGTAGCGCATGACTTCCCCGACAGGCGTCGAGTTGGGGGCGATATTTGCCTCTACGCCCGGAGGCAAATCGACGCCGCGCAACCGCTCGTTCACTTGCTGCCGGGCCGTCATTACTTCGGCCTTGTCGTCATAGGTAATGACGGTGTATGACAGGCCGAACTGGGTGTGCGAGAAAACGCGCAGCGCGTTCGGCAGTCCGGACACAGCGACTTCGATCGGCAGCGTAACCTGTTTCTCCACTTCCTCAGCGGCGCGGCCGGGGTACAGCGCAATGATCGTGACCTGGGTATCGGTCACATCGGGAAACGCCTCGACCGAGAGATTCCTGAACGCCGTCACACCGGCAAGGATGAAGAGCAGCGTGCCGAGCACCACAAAAAGTGGCTGCGTCAGCGCATAACCAATCAGACGCTTCATGGTTTCCTGCCGTTGTCCTTCTTGTCGGCGGTCGCAACGGTGCCACTTTTTGCACCGTTCGCTGCTGAGGTCTTGTCCGGTGCAACGGTTTCGTCACCTTCCGCCTTGTCCTGCGATAGCGCGAATTGCCGCGCAAGCAGCAGTGTGTTTTCCGCGATGACCTTGTCGCCGACTTCGAGGCCGCGGGCAATCACCGCCTGCTTGCTGTCCTGCCACGACAATTTCACCTCGTGCGGCTCAAAGGAGCCGGGGCCGGTCTGCACGAACACCACATGCTGGCCGTTACGCAACACGATGGCGCTGCTCGGCACCACCAGGCCACCGCCAAGGTGGCGCTCAAGCCTGGCGTTGGCCAGCATCTCGGCCTTCAGCCGGCGATCGGGGTTGGCAATTTCGCCACGCACCTTGATGGTTCGGGTCGCCGGGTCGATGGCATCGGCCTGGGCGACGACCTTGCCGGTGAATTTCTCGTTGTTGAGGGACGGCACGATCAAATCGAAGTTGGCGCCGGTCTTCAGGCTGCCGAGGTCCGACTCACGGGCATCGATCTGCACCCACAAAGTGGTCGGATCGGAGACCACGAACAGCGCCGGAACGCCAACGCCCGACTGGTCGGGGCGCAGCTCCTGTCCCGGATTGAGGTTGCGTTCAACCACAACGCCGTTGATGCCCGCGGTGATCGCGAGCTGCTGGTTGACGCCGGTCCCTCCACCGTAGAGACGGGTGCGCGCTTCGGTCCTTGTCGCCTCTGCCTGTGCGCGTGCGAGGTCCGCCTCGGCCTGATCGTATTCCTTGCGGGCCAGCACGCCGGCGTCCAGTAATTCCCTTTGCCGCTTGAGAGTTTTAGTGGCCAACTGCATATCCACGCCGGCGCGCGCGGCATCGGCCTGGGCCTGACCGAGATCCGGCGATGCCAGCGAGGCGAGCACGGTACCGGCCTTGACGGCCTGACCTACATCGGCGCGAATGGCTGTGACACGACCGGCCAGCGGCGCGTAGATGCGCTGGGTGCGCGCCTCGTTCCAGATCAGGCGTGCCGGCAATTCGATGGCCACGGCCGTTGACGGGCGGACCTCGACGGCTTTGAGCAGAGTCAATTGCGGATGCCCGCTCGGATAGCGCAGTTCTGTGCCCTGAATCACCGCCGAGGCAGGTTCCGGTACGGCGGGAGGCGGGGCTTCCGAGCAGGCAGCAAGCAGGGCCGCCGCGACGGCGCCGAAGACAGTGTGGAGGCGAATGGATGGCATAGTCATCGGGCAGGATCAGAACAAATGAGACAGACACATGAGCAGGTCAACAACGTCCGACCGCAGATCAGGTCTGTCAGGGGCTGGCAGTGATGAGTACTTCAGGCCGTGTGCGAAGCAGCAGGGCGGTCTCCGCTTTGGCCGCATCGAGCTGGGCTGCAAGCGCGTCCAGTTGCGTGCTACGGTGTGTACGGCGGGCGTCGAGCAGGTCCGTCAGCGGAATGGCGCCACGGGCGAACGCAAACTCTGCCTGCTTGAGGACTGTCGATGCGCGGGGTGCAATCTGCTCGCGGAACTGCCGGACACGCTCGCGATTGCTACGTGCTTCCGCCGCCAGCCGGTCCTGCTCAATTCGGGCGTCGCGCAGGGTGCGCTCAACGACGAGCTCGGCTTGCGACAGCTCGGACTGTGCGCGCGAAATTTCGCCCTGATAGTTGTAGCCGAGCGGCAGGGGAATCTGCACGCGCAGTTCGACCATACGATTGGACACGCCGGGGTAGTGGTCGAAAGAAAGCCCCCAGGTCGGATCAAGCTTGCGCAGGGCGAGGGCGCCGTCAACCGATGCCCGTGCGGCTTCGACACGTGCCTGCGCAGCCCGCACGTCGCCACGCGCCTGCAATGGCGGTGTCAGCGCAGCTGTTGGGCTGTCGCCACGCGGCTCAGGCAGATTCGGCCAGATGACTGCACTGCTGCGGGCGGCGACCAGATCCTGCCTCCGGACAAACGTGCTCAGCGCAAGCTCGGCGCGTTCGAGGTCAACGGTCGCCGATTGCAGGTCGGCTGCGACCCGCTCGCTGTCTATTTCAACGCGCAGCGCATCTTGTGCAGACAAGTCACCAGCATCACGACGCCGGTTGGCAGCTCTTGCTGCCTCCTGCGCGACTGCTGCCGTATCGCGCATCAGCCGCACCCGTTCGCGCGCGCCGAGCCAGTCGAAATAGTTGCCCTGTGCGACCAGCATCTGCTGCAAGGCGGTCTCTACGGTGTCAGCCCGGGTGGCGGCGAGTGCCCGTTCAGCGGCGCGGGTTCGGTGCAGGCGCTTGTCGCCACGTTCCCAGGTCCAGTCGATCCCGACCGACTTGTCCATCCGCTTGCGCCCCAGCGGATCGCCGGGGCCAAGGCCATTCTGCAAATCGATTTGTGAAAGCTTGCCGGACAGTGTGGGCAACGGCGCGTGGTCGGCGCTTGTCACCTCGGCTTCGGCGCTACGTTCGGCCTGTGCGGATTGGCGAACCTCAAGACCGGAATTCACGGCGCGCAGCACATCCTGCAGGCTGGGTTCGGCAATTGCAGAACCATTGGCAAGTGCAATCAACAGGGCCGGCAGAGACACTACCCCGGCAAATCGACAGTTTCGTACCGCTAACATTGTGTTCACCATGTCAAGGCCGGGAATGTCTCGCGAAGCGCCTGACCGATGCCTGACCCTGTGGCTGGTCCGATGGGTGCCTCGGCAGCGAGCACCCCGATGTGAGAGGTTGTCAGCAGCAAATGCGAATCCTGGTAGTTGAGGACGACGCCGTCCTTCGTAGCGTCATGACCAAGAGCCTGCATGAAGCAGGGCATCGGATAGACGCCGTACAGCGCCTTGCCGAGGCCGAGCAGCTCTGGCAGTACCAGCCGTTTGACGCCGTGCTGCTTGATCTCAATCTGCCCGATGGCAACGCGCTTGACGGCTTGCGGCGGGCACGCGCGCGCGGTGATCGCACGCCGGTGCTGGTGCTGACTGCGCGTAACCGCACTGACGAGCGGATTGCTGGTCTCGATGCAGGCGCCGACGACTACCTGGGCAAGCCGTTCGACCTGGCCGAGGTCGAGGCGCGGTTGCGGGCGCTGGTGCGCCGATCACAGGGCGGGGCCAACGTCGTTGAAGTGGGGCGCCTTCGTTTTGATGGGGTGGCTTCGCGCATTTTCCTCGGCGAGGAGGCGTTCGACTTGCCGGCGCGGGAGTACGAAGTCCTCTGGGAGTTGGCCCATCCACCCGGCCGCGTGGTCAGCAAACGGGCGCTCTCCGACAAGCTGTCGGGGCTTGAGGACTCGTTGGGCGACAACGCACTCGAGGCCTTTGTTTCCCGCCTGCGCCGCAAGCTGGCCGGCACCGGGGCCACCATCCGCACCCTGCGCGGGCTGGGCTACCTGCTGGAGCGGAACGAGTCCGAACCGTGAATAACACGGAGGCAGTCATTGCCCCCACGCTTCGGCAGCGTTTGCTGTCACACGTACTGTTGCCGGTGTTCGTGGTGTGGCTAACCAGTACCGCACTGATCATTGAGATCGCCTACTTCTACACGCAGCGGGCTTTCGATCGCGCTCTGATCGACGATGCCTACGCACTGTCTGCACATGTACGCCAGAGTGGCGAGGGCCTGACGCTGGAGTTGTCAGCACGTGAGCTGGATTCAGTCCTGTTTGACCAGTCGGAGAAAGTCTATTTTGCGGTGGTCGGGATTGACGGACGCGTGCTGGCCAACAACGCGCCATGGCTGGTTTCGCAATCAGCACTGGCGCAACCGGGCGCCACAATTGACACCGGTAGTCCGTACGTCTTGAGCGACCACTTCCATGAGGGGGAGCCACTGCGATCAGTCGAATTGCTGCTGTCCGAAGGGCGGGCATGGCGCGTGATCCTGGCGCAGACGATAAGGTCGCGGACCAAACTTTTGCAGCAGATGCTGCTTTATGCGGTAGTGCCGGAAGTCCTGCTCTTCACGCTGCTCGGCATCTGGCTGTGGCGGGCGATCGGCAATGATCTCGATCCGATGAACCGGTTGCGGCTCGCGTTGCAATCTCGCGATGTGACCGACCTATCGCCGGTTCCAGTCGATGCGTCTTCGCGTGATGTGGCGCAGGTCGCACAGGCGGTGAACGCGCTGTTCGGGCGGGTGAGTGCCGGTGTCAGCGCGCAGCGTGAGTTCGCCGGTAACGTCGCCCATGAGCTGCGCAATCCACTCGCTGGTATCCGGGCGCTGGCCGAATACGGGATGCGCCAGGACGACCCCGCCGCCTGGCGTCAGCAACTCGCGGCGATCCTTGAGCGCCAGGCCAGTGCAAGCCACCTGATTGACCAGTTGCTGGCCCTGGCATTTGCCGATGAGGCCCGCGACACCCTTGCGGTTGGGCCGGTGGATATTGGCGGCGTCGTCGAACGTAGCGTGCTCGCTGCCTTGCCGCGTATTGATGCCAATCAGGGCGAAATCGTGGTGCACGGGCTGGATGCTCTGGTGCTGGTCGAAGGCAACGAAGGATTGTTGGCCGCCATGCTGACCAATCTGCTCGACAACGCCGCACGACATGCCCGTCCGCCGTCAGGACAGCGGCTGAGCATCGCAATCGTGGTGGAACGCCCGGTTGACGACGGCGAAGCCGTGACGATTGCAGTTGAAGATAACGGCCTTGGGCTTGACCCTGCAACGCTCGAAGCGCGCACCCGCTGGTCGCGCGGCACCGGTGTGGAGGGGGCGCAGGGCAGCACCGGGCTTGGCCTTGCCATCGTTGCCCGCTATGCGGAACTGCTGGGCAGCAAGCTCACGCTGGCCAACCGGCCAGCGGGCGGGTTGCGGGCTTCAATCCAGTTGCGCCGCGCCGCTTCGGAATCGGTACCGGGCTGATTGCGCCGCTCAGTGCGCCGGCGCCGAGCCGTCGGGCGAAGACCCGCCGCGACGGGCGCTACGTACCACAAACCAGATGATGAGGCCGAACAGGATGAGCGGCAGCCCGGTGAGCGTGGCGGCGATTCCGAGGGCGACGGAGGTGGCGGCCAGTGCGAACAGTGTGGCCAGTACGGCGATGATGATGGCCAGCGTGATCGCCGCCCAGGCAAGGCCAAACTCCAGCGTTCCAGCAGAGAAAACGTTGTTGAGTTCGATAGCGTGATGACCGAATTGCACCTTGGCCCCATGGGCTGATGGCCACAGCTGCGCCGCGACTAGTGTGCCGAAGGCCAGCACTGCAGCAACGGCTGCAAGGACGACAACAGACCACATGGCAATGCGAAGCGCGGAGCGGACACCTGGTTTCATACTGATTCCCCAAACGACGATGGCCGGATTGTCGGCCCGCTGCCTTCCCGGCGACATGGCCAGGCGATTGTTTGCGGGTGATGCGGACGAAATGCGGGCGCGCAGCGCATTCGGCGTCCATCGAGCTGTCAACGGAGCGCGACAAATGGCGTTAGTTCCGCTACATTGCCTGTGGCACAAGAAATCGTGGTCGGTGCCGCGCCAGTGGCGTGCAACCGGACATTTTTCGTTACCCACCTGGAGAGGAGTCACCCAATGAAACGAATCATCACCGCCATGCTGGCTGCAGTCGTGCTGGCAAGCCCGCTGTACGCCCTGGACGACAAGCAGGCCAAGAAGGACGTCGCGGCAGCAACCAAGGCGCCGGAAAAGGCGCCTGCCCTGATGGATATCAATACCGCCACGGCCAAGCAGCTGGCGACGCTCGATGGCATTGGCGACGCCCGCTCGGCGGCGATCGTGAAGGGCCGGCCGTATAAAGGCAAGGATGAACTGGTTGAGAAGAAGATCATCCCCCAGGATGTCTACGACAAGATCAAGGACAAGATCATCGCCAAACAGGCGCCCGAGAAGAAGAAATAGTCTGCCGCAGCGCAGGCAGGCAAAACGCCCGGCTGGTCCGGGCGTTTTCTTTTCTATGGCCGCGAAACCGCCAACAAATCTTTACGTGGCCGAAATGACTGCTTGACGAGCGCCGCCTACAGTTGTGCTGTGACTGCTGCTGCGAAACCTCGGCATCGGTCGTCACCCGGCGCCGCTTCCCCGAATGACCTCTGTGCGGCGCCGGTTCCCCTCGTACCAACGAAGACACGAAGGAACCGATGATGAAGATTGTGAACCTCGCTACCGCCACCATTGCCTGCTCCGCCATTGCTTACAGCATCGCTGTCGTCGCGGCCGACCCGGGCAGTGGCCAACGCTCAGGCCGTCCGATGGGCCCGCCGCCCGAGGCGCACAAGGCCTGCGAGGGCAGGGTGGCGGGCGACGTCGTACGCATCACGCTGCCTGATGGCCGCATCATTGCCGGCACTTGCCAGCTGATGTTTCGCCCCGACACCCCTCCGAACCAGTAAAGCGAAACTGGGGGCCTGGCCCGCAGCGCCGACCGTGCGGCTCATGCCAGCGCCTCTCCATCTGCCGCGCGCCCTGGAGGCGGATTCTGCCGATGCCTAAAATGCCGCATGGCGACAAACATGCACCATTGCGGCCCCCGAACGGCCGGTCGGCGCCCGATATTCACGATAAGCTTTTCTCGGGAAGCCTCGTTTGTTCGGGGCTTGGTTGGTGGAAATGCAAAAAGTCGACATTTGGCTGATTTGTGCCTTGACCCCGCATTCCAATGCGGTTTTTTCCGCCAAGGTGTACTGGTTTGATCTCGCCTGTCATTACGATCGACGGCCCGGTCGCGTCGGGCAAGGGGACCGTCGCCCGCAGGGTGGCGGAAGCGTTGGGATTTCATCTGCTCGACTCCGGCGCGATTTATCGTGCCCATGCACTGGCCTGTCTTGACCGCAATATTGAATTCAATGAAATCAATGTGTTGGAAGAACAAGCTCGGGCACTTTCTCTGAAATTTGTTGGCTCCCAAGTGTGGGTTGATGGGCGCGATGCCACCGCCTTGGTGCGCTCGGAAGCGGTCGGTATGGCGGCGTCAACGCTGTCGGCGATCCCCGAGGTGAGGGCAGCGCTGCTGCAGCGTCAACGCGACTTCGCCCAGGCACCTGGATTGGTTGCGGACGGGCGAGATATGGGCACCGTGGTGTTCACCGACGCCGCGCTGAAGATCTACCTCACGACCACCGCCGAGGTTCGGGCCGCGCGCCGCGTTGGGCAGGTCGCTGCACAGCGCCAGCGGGATGCCGCCGATTCGCAAGCTAAACAGTTGATTGCAAAGGGAAATTCGGCTAACATTGCAAGTTCGCCCGAATCCCTTGAGCAAGACGTTGACCCGGAGCTCGCGAGGTCAGTCGAAGCGCAGATCAGGCAGCGCGACGCGCAGGATAAAACCCGCGCAGTTGCGCCGCTCCGGCCCGCGCCCGACGCCATCGTGATTGACAACGCCGCCCACCGGCCTGAACAGACGGTAGACGCGGTGCTGGCACTCTGGGCGTTGCGACAGCTGCGATAGGCACGGCGCCGTAGGTCAACTCTGGTTGGTCGGCGGCTGCTGGTGACTCGCAATATCGCAACCTGAACAGCGCCGGTACAAGAGGATTCAGCGAAAACGTTACGGCCGTGCTTTTGGCTGCTGTCCTGTGTTTTCGGTGCGCTTGCGCGCCGGCACAGGGGCTGAAAAGCATGTTTTTCAATCACTTAACCTCTATGCCATGGCAATGGTGCTCTGGCGAGAGCAAACCGAAAGTTCTTAATGTCTACTGCAAACGAATCCTTTGCCCAGCTATTTGAAGAAAGCCTTGCCCGCAAGGAAATGCGTCTGGGTGAAGTCATCACCGCCGAGGTGGTGCGTGTTGACTACAACGTTGTTGTCGTCAACGCCGGCCTGAAATCGGAGGCCTATGTTCCGATCGAAGAATTCAAGAATGATCGCGGCGAAGTTGAAGTCAAGGCCGGCGATCTGATCCAGGTCGCCATCGAGGCGCTGGAAAACGGCTACGGCGAAACCCGCCTGTCGCGCGACAAGGCGAAGCGTCTGGCCTCGTGGTACTTCCTCGAGAACGCCATGAACCAGGGCGACATCGTCTCCGGCATGGTCGTCGGCAAGGTCAAGGGCGGTCTGACCGTCATGACCCACGGCGTTCGCGCCTTCCTGCCGGGCTCGCTGGTTGACATGCGTCCGATCAAGGACACCTCGCCGTACGAAGGCAAGGAGCTCGAGTTCAAGGTCATCAAGCTCGACAAGAAGCGCAACAACGTGGTGGTCAGCCGCCGCGCCGTGCTCGAAGTGTCGATGGGCGCTGAGCGCGAAAAGCTGCTGTCGACACTGGCCGAAGGCGCCACCGTCAGCGGTACCGTCAAGAACATCACCGACTACGGCGCGTTCGTGGATCTCGGTGGCATCGATGGCCTGCTGCACATTACCGATCTGGCCTGGCGTCGCGTCAAGCATCCGTCGGAAGTCCTCACCGTGGGTCAGGAAGTTACCGCCAAAGTGCTCAAGTTCGACCAGGAAAAGAACCGCGTCTCGCTCGGCCTCAAGCAGCTGGGCGACGATCCGTGGGTCGGCCTTGCTCGCCGTTACCCGCAGGGCACCCGCCTGTTTGGCAAGGTCACCAACATCACCGACTACGGTGCATTCGTTGAGATCGACGCTGGCATCGAAGGTCTGGTGCACGTGTCCGAGATGGACTGGACCAACAAGAACGTGAGCCCGTCGAAGGTGGTCTCGCTCGGCGACGAAGTCGAAGTGATGATCCTCGAAATCGACGAAGACCGTCGTCGCATCTCGCTTGGCATCAAACAGTGCCAACCGAATCCGTGGGACGAATTTGCCGCCAACTACAAGAAAGGCGACAAAGTCTCCGGTGCCATCAAGTCGATCACCGACTTCGGCGTCTTCATCGGCCTGCCGGGTGGCATCGATGGTCTCATCCATCTGTCCGACCTGTCGTGGACGATCGCCGGCGAACAAGCCGTGCGTGACTTCAAGAAGGGCCAGGAAGTGGAAGCCGCCGTTCTCGGCATTGATGTCGAGCGTGAGCGTATCTCGCTGGGCATCAAGCAGCTCGACGGCGATCCGTTCAACAACTACATCGCCCTGAATGACAAGGGTGCCATCGTGACCGGCACGGTGAAGAGCGCTGAGCCGAAGGGCGCCGTGATCCAGCTGGCCGACGACGTCGAAGGCTACCTGCGTGCTTCGGAAGTTTCGCGTGAACGCGTCGAAGACATCCGCAGCCACGTCAAGGAAGGCGATACGGTCGAAGTGATGATCATCAATGTCGATCGCAAGACCCGCAACATCAGCCTGTCGATCAAGGCCAAGGATTCCGCCGAGGAAGCCGAAGCCGTGCGTCAGCACTCGCGTGACGACAACGCAGGCAATGCCGGTCTGGCTGGCCTCGGGGCGCTGCTGAAGGCGAAGCAGGACGGCAACAAGGCAGAATAGGCTCAAGCATTTAGTTTGCACACGCGTTCGGCGGTAGCACGTCGCGGAAGAGGAGAGGGGTAGGCCATGACACGATCAAGCCTGGTAGCGCGCCTGTCAGCGCGCTTCCCTCACCTCATGGCGCGCGATACCGAACTGGCGGTGCGGCTGATTCTTGATGCCATCGGGGACGCCCTCGCTGAGGGTTCCCGGGTCGAGGTGCGTGGTTTCGGCAGCTTCGCGCTGTCGTACCGCCCGCCACGGGTTGGACGTAACCCGAAGTCGGGAGACCAGGTGGTCGTCCCGGCCAAACACGTTCCACACTTCAAGGCTGGCAAGGAGCTGCGCGAGCGTGTCGATCAGCTCGGCACGCTTCCGGATGGCAGTCTTGGCATTCCGCCAGCGGTGAATGTCTAGCCGCGTGCACGACCTGAGGGGCGGACCGCCCGAGTTCGGTCGCGCTTGTTCCTCCCACCTGCTGAAATCTGGAGCATCCGGTGGACTTTGAAGCCTGGTGGCTGCTAGTACCGTTGGGCTGCTTTGCGCTCGGCTGGTTTGCCGCACGTGTCGACATTCGCTATGTTCTGCGCGATGCCCGAGCCCTGCCTTCGGCGTATTTCCGGGGACTCAACTTTCTCCTGCGCGAACAACATGATCGTGCAGTGGAAAGTTTTGTCGATGTCTCCCGTCGTGATCCACATGCACTGGATTTGCAGCTCGCGTTGGGCAGTCTGTTTCGCCGACAGGGCCGGATCGGCGAAGCGACCGGTATTCACCAGGGGCTTGTTGATCGCCACGACTTGCCAAAAGAGAAGCGTGAGCTGGCGCTGTTCGAGCTGGCTCAGGACTTTCATGCGGCCGGCCTCTTTGATCGCGCCGAATCCGTCTATGAGCAGCTGACTGGAACCGCTTTCGAAGCAGAAGCGGTCACCCGACTGGCGTCGGTGCTGGAACAGGAAAAAGCATGGCAGCGCGCGATCGCGGCGCGCGAACGCATCCAGCGCATCAGCGGTGAACCGCAGGGACGGTTCATCGCCCAGTATCACTGCGAGCTGGCGGAAGTGGCGCTCGCCGAGGGCAAGGACGAGTTGATCGCACAGCATCTCGCGGCAGCGAGCGAAAACAATCGCAACAACGCCAGGGTCCCGCTCATCGCGTTCCGTACGGCAATCAGGCGTGGTGACAGCGAAGCGGCAAAGACTGCGCTCGCCGAGATTTTGCGTACACGCGCTGATTTGTCGGTACTGGTGGCCGATGATGTTGTGAACCTCTACCAGTCGTTGGGCTTGCCGGGAACTGGTGTGGAACAACTGGCGCTGGCTCAGCAGGCAGCGCCGACCTCGCTTGGCCTGTCGAGGCTGGTTGACGCATCACTCAAGATTGAGGGCCGCGACGCTGCGGTCGCCCGGTTGAAGCGCGAATTGACAGCACAGCCGTCGGCCCGCCAGGCCAGCCGTCTGCTTGAACTGGAGAGCAGCCGCTACGATGGCGAAGCAGCCGAGACGATGAAGGGGATCGCCCAATTGCTGTTGCGTGCAACCGATCGCACGCCCGGTTTTCATTGCACCCATTGTGGCTTCCGCGCGCCCCGGTACTACTGGAAATGCCCTGGCTGCAACGAATGGGAGAGCTTTTGTGCGACCCCTCTAGGCCAATGACCATCAGCGGTCGTCCGTCCTCTCCAACACTCAACGAAAACAATCAGTTCTACCAATGAAAATCTCCGTATACGGTGCCGGTTACGTCGGACTCGTTCAGGCCAGTTGCCTGGCCAATCTTGGTCACGATGTCGTCTGCGCTGAGCTGAGCGTTAGTCGCCTTGCGGCGCTGGCTCAAGGCAAGACGCCGTTTTACGAACCCGGCATGGATGAGTTGCTGACTGGGGAACTGGCCAGCGGTCGCTTGCGTTTCACCAGCGACCCGGCCGTTGCCGCCGCGCACGGCGAAGTTCAGTTCCTCGCGGTAGGCACCCCGCCGCTCGCCGACGGATCGAGCGATCTGTCCTATCTGCTCGCAGCCGCCGACACCATTGGCGCCAACGCGCCCGACGATGCGCTGATCGTCACCAAGTCGACAGTGCCGGTCGGCACCGGCAAGAAAGTCGCAGCTCAACTGCGTTCGGCCGCCCTCAAGGCCGGCCGCAGTGCAAGTTTCCGCGTGGCATCGAACCCGGAGTTTCTCGCCGAAGGGCGGGCATTGCCTGATTTCATGGAGCCGCAGCGGACTGTATTTGGGGTGGCTGACGCCAAGGCCGAAGCCCAATTGCGTGAGGTGTACGCACCGCTCAAACTGGGGAATGACCGCACACTGGTGATGTCAGTGGAGTCGGCTGAACTTGCCAAGTACGCCGCCAACGCCATGCTGGCGGTGCGAATTTCGTTCATGAACGAGCTGGCCAATCTCGCAGATGCCACCGGCGCCTGTATCGACTCTGTGCGCGAGGCAATGTCGCTGGACGAGCGGGTAGGGCGCAAGTTCCTCAATTCCGGCTGCGGCTACGGCGGTTCCTGCTTTCCAAAGGATGTCACCTCACTGGTGAAGCAGGGCGAAATGGCCGGTACCGTCATGCGTATCGCTGACGCCGCCTCCGAAATCAACATCCGCCAGCGGGTGGCGATGGCAGACCGCATCATTTCGCTGTTCCAGTCCCGCGGCAAAGCGCCTGTTGGCTGCGTCGTGGCACTGTGGGGTATGGCATTCAAGCCAGACACCGATGACGTTCGTGAAGCACCTGCCGTTTTGATGGCTGAACGCCTTCTTCAGGCAGGCTTTGCGGTCCGCGCCTATGATCCGCAAGCGAGCGAAACCGGCGCAGCCGAATTGGCGAAGTACACCAACTTCTCGGTGGCATCGACAGCGATGGAAGCGTTGGCTGATGCCGACGTTCTGCTGATCGCCACGGAATGGAAGGAGTTCGGCCAGGTGGCGCCAGCCGATGTCGCCCGGTTCATGCGCGCTCCGGTGGTGTTTGACGGGCGCAGTGTGTTTAATGTCGCAGCCGCGAGAGCCGCCGGATTGGACTATCACGCCTTCGGACGGGAGCACGCGTAGCGGGCTGCATCAAAGCTACCAACGTATCGGTCAAGCATGGTCGTTGTGCAGTAGCGATATTCTTCGAGTGATATCTGATATTGTCCTCGCAAACCATTGAATAATCGAGTTTAATCATCGCCAAGCAAAAGCTGGAATACGTCTGTCGCGAGTGCGGAACGGCTGCTGCAAAGTGGCAGGGACAGTGCTCCGGCTGTGGCGCCTGGAACACGCTGGAAGAGGCGGTCAGCCAGCCGCCACGCCACACCAGGGGAGGCAGCCCGGTACCGGCTTCCTCCGCGATCAAGCTCTCCGACGTACGCCAGGAAGCAACACTGCGCTGGAGCTCCGGCCTTTCTGAGTTTGATCGCGCACTCGGTGGCGGCGTGGTACCTGGCGGCGTGACGCTGATCGGTGGTGATCCAGGTATCGGCAAGTCGACACTGACCTTGCAGGCGATTGCCTCGCTTGCCAGGAATCACGTCACCCTGTACGTGTCCGGCGAGGAGTCAGTTGCCCAGGTAGCTGCCCGAGCCAGTCGCTTGGGGCTCGATCTGTCAAGTATCGTCATGGTCGCCGAGACGTCATTGGACGCCATCATCGCCCACATCGAAGCTCGTCGACCGCACGTTGTTGTTATCGACTCCATCCAGACCCTGTTCAGCGAGGCGTTTTCATCAGCACCGGGCTCGGTCGTTCAGGTCCGCGAGTGCGCTGCGGAGCTAACCCGTCTTGCCAAGCGCAATGGCGTAGCCACTTTGCTGGTCGGACACGTCACCAAAGAAGGCTCGATTGCCGGCCCCCGTGTGCTTGAGCATCTGGTCGATACGGTCATTTACTTCGAAGGCGAGCCGGGATCGAATCTCCGCATCATTCGCGCGCTGAAAAATCGCTTTGGTGCCGCCAACGAAATTGGGGTGTTCGCGATGCTGGAGGACGGCCTGCGCGAAGTTGCCAATCCGTCGGCGTTGTTCCTGGCTCGCGGAGATGAGATCGGAGCAGGCAACGTTGTGTTTGCCTCAATTGAGGGATCGCGCCCGCTGTTGGTGCAAGTCCAAGCCTTGGTAGACCGGGCGGCGGCCAACCCGCGACGCGTTTGCACGGGCTTCGATAGCCAGCGGCTGGCGATGCTTCTGGCGGTAATGAACCGGCATTTGGGCTGTCAGCTGGGTGGGTTTGACGTCTTTATCAATGTCGTGGGTGGCCTACGGATTGACGAACCCGCCGCCGATCTCGCCATCGTTGTTGCCATTTGGTCTTCGTTGACTGGATCTGTCGTACCAGCCGGCACGGCAGTGTTTGGCGAAGTTGGCCTTGGCGGCGAAGTTCGTCCGGTGGTCGGCAGTGCATTGCGAGTTGGTGAAGCCTCCAAGCTGGGGTTCTCACGTGTTGTTGGCCCCCCGGTTAATCGGCAGGCCAGAGAGCTGGCCGCGGAAGGCTTGCTTGATTCGGTGACCAAAGTATCGGCCGCGATCGAATCTGTCGCTGGACGTACGGCCGGTACATTTAATTGATTGGGAATTTATATTATGTTAAACATAGGTCAACGCATCTTAAGTGGTTGGTTGGTATCGTTTCACGCATAACTCCCACTGCCTATCCCGGTATCCTCGCAGTAGCATTCATCAGAGTCCATACGCAGTAAACGCATCACAATATGGCGCCACCAAACAAGATCGAAGAGTTGGCAAAGCCGCTGCGCGACGCAACGCAGGCGCTGACGCCCGGCGACTTTGAAACGGCGACGAAGCTGCTCTCCGACCCGCTCTGGGACTCACTCGAAGCGCACTACTGGAACGCGTCGCACCCGCTGCCGGTGGGCGCCCGTCAAGCGCTGGAGTGCTACCTGCACCTTGCCAAGACGATGTGGCATAAGGCCGGGCTGGGCCAATCCCATCCAATGGCGCTCTACAAAACAACATTGCTGTCGACAACCGCCATTCAGACTGCACTTCGCATCCTCGCCCGCATTTATGCCGGCTGCAATCTTGGTTACAGCGCCCCACCCCATGGCTTTTGGCGCGCCGTGTATGCCCTCACCGGCTTCATCGTTTCGGAGCGATTCACCGACAAACAGGCTCGCGCGAGCCTGCAACAGCAGTCGCTGCAACTTTGGTTGATGGCCTGGCTCAATCCACTGTCGCTGGCACCTGGACGTCTTCCCGTGGCCGTACGGCTGGTTGGCATACTGTCCAAAACGTGCAGTTACACGATGGCCTCGCCAACGCATGCCGGTTCTGGCCTCGCCGCCGCAGACCTCATGAGTGACGCACCACCGATGCCCTTTGCGCGCGTGCCTGCCATGTGGGAGCCAGTCGCCCCACTTTATATCAACGCCCAGGACGCGGCATTCACGATTCGCGAGTTGGCGACCCCGCCATCGCGTAACGCGCCTAGCGATGTGTACGAATCACTGTTGCAATCGGCGCTGCAAGTCGGTCTGACCACGCAGGAAATGCAGGATTTCGTGCGCCGGGCTATGCGGGAATTTGGTTACAGCAACGCTCGCGCAATCCCGAGAGTTGGACGGCAGGACAACATCAAGGTAGTCGCTGGATTCATCGACTGCTGGAGTGCGCTGCAGTCCCAGTACAAAACCAGCCCGGGTGCGCCGGGGTACACCGCCTGCTCCGCCGTCGTCGTCAATCACAGTGATGGCGGCTTTCTATTGCGGTTTGATCTGACGCAGCCCCTGCTGTCGGTGGGTACGCTAATTTGCCTTCGCGGCAGCGACGCTGAGCCGTGGACCGTAGGAGCGATCCGCTGGCTTGAGGACAACGATGGCGTGGTCATGGCTGGCTGCGAAGTGCTGTGCAATTTCGCAGAGGCCCGAATCGCTCAGTCAGAAGACCTCGGCAACCATAGCCCCATCATCACCTACCAGAAAAAAGACGTTACGCAGATACTTTCGCCGTTCGGGCAGAGCGAACCGACCGGAGTGTCGCAGTACTACGTTGACGGCGCGTGCTGGGTGGTTGCGGTGGCCGGCGAGATTGGCGAGGACTGGCAGTTGCGTGCTGTGCTGGATGTCACCACGTCGGGCAGCTGATGCCGCCCCCTGTCCTGACAGTTATTTTTGACGTCAAGGGCAACATGTGGAGGGCGTACCGTTTTCTAAGCATGTGCGAGGTCGACCAGAAGCGTCAAGTACCAAAGCGGATACTCGTCCGCTGTATCCAGCATCTAGTCGAATGCAACCGGCAAGAAACGCCCCCGAGCTTTGCCTCGAAAATCCAGCGCTGTCATAGCGAATCGAACCACCCAAACTATCCTTGCCGACAGCCAGTGACGACGAAGAAAACGAATCACGAGAAACCAGAGTACGAGTGTCTGCGCCCGTAGAGTCCAGCGCGACAACATTCCAGCCTGACAGCCAATCTGCACCAGTCGCAGGGCGAACTACGACCGAAGTCGCGAGCTTTATCGCCTCAGCTCGCGCGGTCATTGCATCTGCTTGCAAGGTGCTGACTGCGCCACGCAGCTGAGAATTAACAACGAAGGTCCGAAAACTGGGAACCGCAATGGTTAACAGCACAGCCAAGATAGCTAAAGTCGCCAACAACTCCAACAGCGTGAACCCTTGGTATTGACCAACGCTTGTGGGGTGCCTAGGGGGCCTTACAAAAGCCATCAGCGCGGCCAACAAATATTGGACAACGACGCCGACGTACCGGTACACGACGCTTGTCCGCGCGACGTGTACGTCATTGAACTGATTGTTGGATCGCTCCACGGACTTTTTGGCCTCGCAGAAATCGAAACGCAGACTTCAATGTTTTCACCTGGGCAAGCCGAAGCGGAAAGCTCCCATCTAGCGTTAGCGTAGCCACCGTCACCCGACCAATTCTTGAACGTGGCATCAGCGGAGCCATAGGCGACTGTGTTGTAGGTGTTGCTTTGGCTAAAGGCACGTTCTTGCTGTTGCATCATCGTCATCATGGCCCCCCTCGCGTCCGCCCTGGCGCCCTTTCGCACGCTTTCTTGGTAAGACGGCAAGGCGATTGCAGCCAAGATGCCAATAATGGCAATGACGATCAACAATTCAATCAGAGTGAAACCGTGACTGCCGACGTCTGAAGCGCTGTAACGATGACCGTTCATTTGTACGACTCACGTAGTTTGTCGTAGTCGACGATTTCCCGCCAACTCAGCCGCCTAGTCTGCTGTCGCGTAGTCTGTCCAAGTTTAGCCAGAGGTTTACCAGCGCTGGCATTCGAAGCCCCCTCCGTCGGTGATCCAACAAAGGTCAGTATCAACGGAGTTGACGATCGCACCGCGTAACCTTGGCCCGTGGCGGCAGTCTGAATGTCAACATCGGGCTCGATCGCCATAGGTGCCGGCAGAAAACCGTCGGACGAAAGATCACACGTGGACCCACTTGACAAGCCAGTAGCGCCATTCACCGCGCATTGACGACCGCCGTAGGCTGCACAGGCGTTAACAGAAGGTGTAACCGCCGACAGGGTATTGAAGTAAACGAAACTGTTCGCGACCGCTAAATTGGTAACTTGGCGTTCTCCAGCCGATGTCCCAGGAAAGTCAAAGTACCACCCCTTCTTTTTGCTGCTGTTTGTAGGGTAGCCAAGCACGAAATCCGCTCCCGAAACAGAAAATGTCGTGCCCGTACTGCTCGCTGCCCGCTGCGCCAATTCACTCCTAGCCGCCGTACGCGAGGCATTTGTATTGGTCAAGTCGTCCCACACGCCGTACATCGACTGCTGCTTGTAGTTAGCGACAGTAGTGTCAGCGCCTTCGACAAACTTTCCCGTGCCAAAAACGATCAGATTGGTTCTGCCAGCTGCGGTACCAACTACTGGCTCAATGGTGATAGGCTGCGCATTCCCACTGCCATCTTTGGCGGTGAACAACGGTTTACCGGAGGCGCCGCCAAAGGCGAGCACGTTCGCATTGGTAAATGGCAACGTAGCCGACGAAAAGTTGAACTTCCATAAATTCCCTTGAATGTCTCCCGCGTAGAGATTGCGAACTTCACCGTTGACGCCGAGTTCAGCGCCAGGCGACAGCAAGGCGTTCGCTTTAGATGAGTCTTGAAATGACGTCGGCAAATCAATACGGTAGTAATTGCTTCCCAGACTCCAACTGGCGGACGCTGGTTTTGTAAGATCAAGCAAAAAAAGTGCGCTTTGATTTGATGCATCGTGACGAACTGGTGTGCCGCTAACCGGAGTGTCAACGACGTTATTGTTGTAGCCGCTAGGCACGACAACAAACCACTTGTATGAGCTCGCACCAGTCTTAAATTTCAGAATCTTTGGGGAGCTGGTCAGGTTCCCCATCTTGGGATCGTCGATGTCCGTAAAGCTCCACAGCACAGACGACGTGTTGGCACTGAACGCGTTGGGGTCCGTAACATTCAAGGCAAATATGCCTTGGCTACCTCCGCCATAGCCAGAGACGAGAATCGAACGCCAGTCGCTGGCAGAACCAGTAAATGCAACTTGCGCTTCAGCGATTACTGGCGGTGCGTCCAGCATGGGTTGCCGCACGAAATTGGGGGAAGTTGTGGCGGGCAACTTTTCAACCAAAGCCTTGGGTACAAACGCAAACATTTCGGCGCCGGTCGCGGCGTCGAAGGCGTGAAGCATCCCATTGTTTGTGCCAACGTATACGACAGGCGTTCGATTCATGTTGCGATAGAAGTCCGCATAACCATCACCTGCCACTGCCTGCGAAGGTTTGCGACCGACATAAATCGGAGCTGAGTTAACAATCGATGCGACCAGAGACGTTCTATCTCGGAATGGTTTCGGGCTAGCCGTCGTTCCCTTGCTCACCTCGTCGACGCGTGAACCGCGCAGGTAGGCGACTCGACGCAGTCCCAAGTTGTCGACAGTGCCGTTGTCGGGGTCTTTGTTGAAAAGTGCCTGCTGCGCGGAGTCGAGACTTGTCCAAGCGAAGTCAATCGGCGTGCCATCCGTTTGCGTCGTTACGATCTTCCTTGTCGCTGGGTCCCTTGGTGGAATAGACACCAGCGTGTTACCGGTAAGCAAATCTGTTGCGTTCCACTTCGGCGAATTCGCTACGGTCACCGCACCAGTCGACGCATTCAGCGTTAGGGTGAACGCAACAACGGTGCCAGCGTCATTTTGAGCATCAAGCCGTGACACGAATGCATCCGTGCCAGTGGTCGTCACCCTTGTACCGCTAACCGATCCGCCGGCGAGCGTGCCAGTACTGCGGGCAATCGACGCGAAAGCACTCCGCAGCGAGTTGATCATCCGTTGCGGGCTGGAAGCCAGAAAAAAGGTCTTCGGCAAGGGGAATCCATTGTCATCTACGCCTGACGCCCATTTTGTCGTCGCGGCCGCGCCAGATGGTGGTGTCGTAAACGGGCTACCGTCATTGTTGAGATTATCGAAACCACCATATTTGGCGGCGAGGTAAAGTTGTTGGTCGCGCTCACGACTGGTGACTGTGCCGTTTCCGTTCTCGTCTACATTGATGACGTATGTCTTGACGCGAATGTTCGGCTTATCAGAACGAATCGACTGGGTATTGGCCCAATATGCCAGTCCCGCAATGTAGTATGCGGCATTGCTTGAGCCCGTATTTGTGGTGCCTAGTGATGAAGTTAGCGAAGTCGAGGGCGCGGGATTGGCTACTTCAAACGCGCCAACAGTATTAGTCCAAGTAACCGCATTGGGTTCACCAGTTCCGACTGAACGAGCTGAATCGCCACTACCATCGGTTCGACTGTTACCTGGAATGGTTTTGTCGTTGTGTGTGTACGCGTCGGCAATTTGAATGATGCTGGTGTTCTGACAGACCGACGTAATGGGATCGGGCACCGCCGCTGACAGCCAACTTGTGTAGATGGGAAACCCATCGTACATTGCTGCGGTAAATGTGCCATTTGATGCGAGGACTTGCGGCGAGATAGCCTGCCCCTGTATGTACCTGAGCGCCTCATAATAAAGTTCGCCCACTGGGTCATTGCCCTTGTACATCGTCGCACTAGAAAGCGCTGTTGTTAGTGCAGTTGAAGCGCGCGTGACACGCCCAAACCTGTTTAGGTAATTGGCGACACCGCTATATGTGGTTCCCGCCTGAAGCGCTAGCGGTGCGTCGGCAAAGACACCAGTTGTGGCATCCCATTCTGGCGCCGGGTTGGTAATACGGTTGAACGCAGAATCGTAGGCGTACTGACCTACAAATTTCATGGGGGCGCGCAAAACACCTCCGTAACGGGCGTTGCCCGAGTCGAGAGCGTAACCGAATGCGGAAAATCGAATTTTGTCCGCGTACTGCTGCATCAGACCAGTCGGCTTGTAATAGCCCGATGGTTGAAGTTTGCAGAGGTCAGTACGAACCGGACCTTCAATAGAGTTGCAGACCTCGACCGCCGCACGCAAAACGGCCTTGTCTCCATTAGTACCGGGGTTACCACATGAGCCCGCCGACGCCGATCCGATATAAACGACATAACGACAGCTAACGATGTACACCGTACCTGTGAAGGGAGTGTATAGATTGGCGTTGGCTGCCGACTTGCGCGGAAAGTATGCCCCTCTCGCGTAGAAATCAGTGGGAATGTCAGCGCGCTGGAGAATCGTCTGCGAAGCAGTCTCGTAAATTCGATCTCCGCCAGTCAAGGCGTAGCGCAACGAATCAATAGCCGACTGAGCCGCCCAATTCATGAAATTGCCGCTGTACTCTCCCGCTCCACCACATTGAAAATTTGTCGCCGCCCTGCTGCGTCGGAAATAGCCTGCAGGCGCCCCTGTGCCCGGCTGGTTGGCGGTTAGCGCCGTTGGCAACCCGGTCGTTACATACGTGTAGCAGGTATCGGAATCCCAATAACCCAACGTGCGTAAATTGTTGTCGTAAGTCGTCCCCCGGTAAGCGGCGCCAACTGTCGGGAATTCCACTGACAGCGACAACAGAAGGTTTGATGCCGGACCACGACCTGACGCGAGGATCGGTGAATCCGACAAATCAACAGTCGTCTGCGCCTCCACTCCCGGAGCTAGGACTAAAAAGCAAACCACCAAAGCATTCTTGATCCGAGCGAGTACGCGACTCAACATTTGACTTTCCTCACAATCTGCTGAAGCACGACTTTCGAGTTGGTGTTGCTCGAATAGCCAACGCCAGTAATCATGTAGTTAACGGTGCGCGCCATTCCACCACCATCACCGAAACCCGTAGTCACATCTTCCTGAAAATCGCGCACCGTCTCAATCACGTAAACAGGCGTCTTACCGGGAAGCCAGCTCTTGACTCCGCCTTGCGTCGGATAGTAAGCGCCACCAGTAAACGTACCGATTGGAACCCCAGCGGCATCCCAATCCACCGTCAACCACGACGGCGCTCGCTGGTCCTCCAAGGCCGTTGGCGCGCACTTGCCGCGATCAGCGCCCGTCGCCGTACAGCCGGACGAGGGCTGGCCGAGCATGCCACTTGGGCAAAAATCCGACCCACGTGTCGACCCCGCCAAGCCCATGACGTCTCGAGTTCCGTCGTCAATTGCTGCCTGGGCGCCCTGAAACGCCAGCTCGCGATCACGATCCGCGCGCGCACCACGCTCACCACTGATGGCCAGCCTAGCGCCTGCGGCGGCGAGTGCGCCAACGACCACGATCATCAGAAGGGTCACGACCAGTGAAATCCCCTTGGCCCTGTGATGAAGTTTTAATGACTTAGCGCGCATCTTCTTTTGCTCAAGGGGTGAGCGCAAACGCGTTTGTGCGATTGCGCAAATGCACGGTGAAAGTAACCACGCGCCGCAACCTGGTATCCAATGGAGGAACGTAATTGGTCGCCGGGTCGCCGGAAGTTGCCAAATCCCGCCCCAACGGATAAAGCGTCTGCGCGGTTGCGGGCGCAGTTGCCGTTCCAGGCTCACCACGAATCACCATACCAAAGCGTACCGCGACTACGTTTTGCCACGCGTTCACATCGTTGGACAAGGCACTGAGCGGCGCGGGTTTGACGATGGAAGACGCCACTGTCGGAATCTCGTCCGCCCTCACCCAGCGAAATCTGTCCGGCGTACCGGTAAGTGCCCCGGAAGCATTTACATCAACATTGTTTCCAATTTCATACATTACTTTGAATACTTCGACGCCCTTCACTAGAGGAACAGGGGCTATGCCCGCGCCAGTAACGCGATCGCGCGCTGAACACTGCAGTTCTGGTTCGTTGGTAACCGAGTTAATCTTCACATAAAGCGCACTCATCGCCCGAGTGGGCGGTGAGGTCGTATTGCTCGGTACGCCATTGCCATAGCAGTCAATGATTGAACCATCAGGAGTCGCAGTAAGTGTTTTAGTCGTCAGATTGACTTTGCTTTGCCCTTGAAACTGAACTACGACAGTGTCCGTGTAATAAGGCCCCGGCAATGTGCCGCTGCTCGCCCCGGCACCGGGCGATGATCCGGAGCCACTAATAATCGACGCAACTGGCACTGCGAGATTGTGGAAACCACAAATGTCAGACTGTACACACGTGGGCAAACCTGCCCAAGCCAAGATGGAATTCGCCCTTGAATTACCCGTGGAATATTCGGAGTAGTCTTCGTACCCTGTTTGTTGAACCATCCGACGCAGTATGTAGGTGCCAAACCTCGCCGAGTCCTGCAACTGCGAAGAAGTATCAGCGGTACTAAAAGCCTGACCGCTTACTACATATACCCCGGACGCAGCAGCAATAATGACCAGCGAAATGGTCATTGCTACAAGCAACTCCACAAGAGTGACGCCTCTGCTGCGTCGTCGTGACACGCCAAGGCTATTAAGGCGCGCTTGACATTTGAGACTGCTAGCGAGGAAATTCATGGTGCAGCTGGGTCTGCCCCAGGAACGACTACAAGTGTGGCGCGCGGTGTCGGATTGCCAGCGCCGGTATTTTCGACTCTGCCAGTGCTGTCACGGGAAGCCCACGCAACTTTGATTGCTGCGACAGGATTGGCGCTAGGTGTGCAAGTCCATTGCGCGGCAGTTCCAGAATTCGCAGTCAGCGAATCAAGGCAGACCCTGACCCTGACTCCCGGAATAGCGTGATTTCCAGTCGCACCGGCCGTATCAACCCGTTTTGACCACTCTGCAGCATCCCACTGTGCTCTTTGCAAGGCAGTGCAAAAATTATTTCTGCAATTTGCGCCGCCGGCAGATGGCCAAGAACCAGTAGCCCCGGTAAAGAGGTAAGGGTTGTTCGTTGCGCGAAAAGCAACCGAAGGATTACCCATCATTCGTTCACCCAACTCGCGCGCGTAAATCGATGCGCCAGAAAAATTGCCTTGCTCGGAAACAGCACGCATCGAATTAACCAGCAATCCAGCGGTACCGAGTAGGCCGACCGATAGGATGACGATAGCTACCAGCACTTCGATTAGCGTAGCGCCTCGCTCCGCTCGACAGGTGAATTTTTGTACCATGAATAAATAATAGCTCCCGCGCTACCCGACGCTGACTCGATCCGATGATCGGTCAGAGATTGCGGAAAGACGCTCGAATGAGCGAACGCTAAGCGCCGAGACTGACCGGTAACCGGAATTCAATGCTTTCGCTCTGTCCCCCAGCCAGCACCGCCTGGCCGTACCCCCACGCTTCCAAGCGGTTAAGGATCTCTCTAACCAAATGCTCCGGCGTCGAAGCTCCCGCCGTTACCGCTACCCGACTTTCCGGCTTGAACCAGTCCCGCTCCAGGCCATCGGCGTCATCCACCAGATAAGCACGATCTCCCAGCCGCTCAGCGACCTCACGCAGCCGGTTGGCGTTGGAGCTTGCCTTGGAGCCGACAACGATAAACACATCAACGTCGGGGGCGATCTGCTTGACTGCGTTCTGCCGGTTGGTGGTCGCGTAGCAGATGTCGTCCTTGCGCGGCGGACGAATTGCCGGAAACGCAACCTTTAGCGCTTCAACAACGCGGGCGGTGTCGTCAACCGACAGCGTGGTTTGAGTGACGAACGCCAGTTTTGAAGGGTCCCGCACCTTACCTGACGCTGCCAGTTGCTGCACGTCCGCCTCGTCCTCTACCAGATAGATCCCCTCGGTCGCCTGCCCCATGGTGCCTTCGACCTCGGGGTGACCTTCATGGCCGATCATGATGATTTCCACGCCGTCGCGCCGCAGCTTGGCGACCTCAACGTGCACTTTGGTGACCAGCGGACAGGTGGCGTCAAACACACGAAATTTGCGCTCGGCGGCTTCGGCCTGTAACGCCTTGGACACACCGTGCGCCGAGTAGATGACGACAGCACCACCGGGCAGATCGGGAATGTCTTTCAACTCCTCGACAAAGATTGCCCCCCTCGCCTTCAGATCGTCAACGACGTGCTTGTTGTGCACCACCTCGTGTCGCACATAGATGGGAGCCCCAAATTTCTCCAGCGCACGCTCGACGATGGCGATGGCGCGATCAACGCCCGCGCAAAAGCCGCGCGGGTTGGCAAGGATGACGGACTTCGGTTGAAAAGTGACAGGTGCTGCGTTCATGGCCTAATTTTGCCGTGTTTGGCGAGCACTCGACTACACGGGCATGCGCCGATGCGAGGACGGCCTCTCGATCAGCAGGCAATCGTCAATCAAGCCTGGCCGTTGCCCTGCCCCGGTCGCGCCGCAAAAAATGCGGACCACAACATCAGCACGGCGCCAATGCTGATGGCGCTATCGGCAACGTTGAAGGCCGGGTAGTACCAGTTCCACGGTGCCCAGTAGACCAGTACGAAATCGATAACCTTGCCGAGCCAAAGCCTGTCGATCACGTTACCCAGTGCACCGCCGATGATCAGCGCCAACGCGAGCTGGATCCGCACATCATGCTCGCGCTGTAGCCAACGCCAGCACCACGCACTGACGACGATAGCCAGCGCCACAAAGAACCAGCGCTGCCAGCCACCGGCCGTTGCCAGAAAGCTGAACGCAGCACCGGTGTTGTAGGTCAGTATCCAGTCAAAGAACGGCAGCACATTGACGCGCTCGCCAGGCTGGAACTGCGTGTGGAAGTACGCCTTGGTGATCTGGTCGAGGCAGATCACCAGCAGGATGACGCCGAGCCAGCGGCGGGCTAGAACTGCGCTCACTGTGTGCCTCCCGGCCAGCAACTTTTCTGTGAAATGACGCCAGAATGCGGCCTAAGCGCGAAAAATGGCAGTTGTCGACTTTCAGCTAATTTGTCGCATAGCCCAGATTGAATGGGCGTTTGAGTCAGAAGCTGATGGCGCTCACGTCTCGTTCCAACCGTAGAGTGGGCAACTCGTTGCCCAGGCGTTTGCCGGTCGACACAGCCCACGAATTTCGCCTTGTCTTGACGCGTGGGCAGCAGAGCTGCCCACGCTACGGCGACTGTGCACGCTACGTAGACACCGGCGTCGGCACCACCGATACCCACGATCACGCGAACGCCCTCGTTTCGCCGGCGCCGTAAAGATTGCTGATGCAGCGCGCGCAGAGGCCGGAGTGCGTTGCGTCTGTCCCGACGTCACTTCGGTAGTGCCAGCAGCGCTCGCACTTGGTTGCGGCACTAGGAGCAACACTAACGCTCAACACGTCTCCTTGCTTGACCGTAGCCTGCGACGTGATGAACACAAACTTGAGGTCATCGCCCAATCGCGCGAGTTCTGCTGCAAGGTCAGCAGGCGCCTCAACAATGATTTCGGCTTGCAGGCTGGAGCCTACACCGCCCGATTCACGCACTGCTTCGATCGCCTTCGTTGCCGCAGCCCGTACTTCGCGCAGCTTCGCCCAGCGCGCCAGCAGCGCGGCCTCGTCAGCCACTTCCGGCAACGGCTGGTTGTAAAGCTCGAAAAACACGCTCGCTTCGGTTACATCCTTGCCCGGATTCAACGTGGCCCACACCTCCTCCGCAGTGAACGACAGCACCGGCGCCATCAGCGTCACGAGCTGACGAGTGATCATCGCCAGCGCGGTTTGCGCCGAGCGGCGCGCCTTGCTGTTGACGCCGCAGGTGTACAGGCGGTCCTTCAGCACATCGAGGTAGAAGCTGCCGAGGTCGTCGGAGCAGAAACTCATCAACTGCTGCATCACGACATGGAACTCGTACCGCTCGTACGCGGCCACGCATTCGCGCGCCATCGCGCGGGTCATCGCGATGGCGTAGCGGTCGATCTCGCTCATCTCGGCCAGCGGCAGCGCGTGCTTCGTCGCGTCGAAATCGGACGTATTGGCCAGCAGGAAACGCACCGTGTTGCGCACGCGGCGATAGGTGTCGGTCACCCGCTTGAGGATTTCATCCGACAGTGCCAGTTCGCCCGAGTAGTCAGTGGCCGCGACCCACAGGCGCAGAATTTCCGCGCCCAGCGTGTCCGACACCTTCTGCGGCGCCACCACATTGCCGAGCGATTTGCTCATCTTGCGGCCGGTGCCGTCGACCACAAAGCCGTGCGTCAGTAGCGCGTCATATGGCGCGCGGCCGTTGATCATGCAGCTCGTCAGCAGGCTCGAATGGAACCAGCCGCGATGCTGGTCGGAGCCTTCGAGATACATGTCGGCCGGAAACCTGCTCTGCGCGACGTGCGAGCCGCGCAACACGGTCTCGTGCGTGGTGCCCGAGTCGAACCAGACGTCAAGCGTATCGGGGTTCTTGACGTAATCCTTCGCTTCGTCGCCCAGCAGCTCGGCCGCATCCAGCGTTTGCCACGCCTCGATGCCACCCTGCTCCACCCGCTTGGCCACGGCTTCCAGCAATTCACTGGTACGCGGATGCAGAGCACCGGTTTCACGGTGCACGAAGAACGCCATCGGCACGCCCCACTGCCGCTGGCGCGACAGCGTCCAGTCCGGCCGGTTGGCGATCATGGCGTGCAGGCGTGCCTGGCCCCAGCCGGGGAAAAACTGCGTGTCCTGCACGGCCTTGAGCGCGGTCTCGCGCAACGTCGCACCGGATTTGGGCGTGACGTCCATCCCTGCAAACCACTGGTTCGTAGCGCGGTAGATGATCGGCGTGCGATGCCGCCAGCAGTGCATGTAGCTGTGCTGGAACTTCTCTGCCTTGAACAGCGAGCCCTTCTCGCGCATGTGCTCGACGATCTTCGGGTTGGCGTCCCAGATCGACAGGCCGCCGAACTCCGGCAGCGTGGCAGCGTATTGGCCGTCGCCCAGCACCGGCGTCAGCACCTCGTCGTCCTTCATGCCGTAAGCTCGGCAGGACTGGAAGTCCTCCACGCCGTAGGCTGGCGCCGAGTGCACGATGCCGGTACCAGTGTCAAGCGTCACGTAGTCGCCCAGATACACCGGGCTCAAACGGTCGTAGAACGGGTGATGGAAGGCCACGCGCTCCAGCGCCTGCCCCTTGCAGGTGGCGATCACTTTGCCCTGCAGGTCCCAGTTCTTCAGGCACGCCTCGACACGCTCCTGCGCCAGCAGCAGCAAGGGGCGAGCAGCATCGGTCGTCTCGACCAGTGCGTAGTCGAACTCCGGATGCAGGTTCAGCGCCTGGTTGGCCGGCAGCGTCCACGGCGTAGTGGTCCAGATCACCAGATAGCCCACGTCATGCGGGAGCTTCGGCAAACCGAACGCCTTGGCCAGCTTGTCGTATTCAGCAAAACGGAAACCGACGTCGACAGCGAGGTCGGTCTTGTCGTGATATTCGACCTCGGCCTCGGCCAGCGCCGAGCCACAATCAAAGCACCAGTTCACCGGCTTCAGGCCACGGAACACGTAGCCCGCGTCGTAGATCTTGCGCAACGCACGGATCTCGTCAGCCTCGTTGCGCGGCGCCATCGTCAGATACGGGTTCTCCCACTCGCCGAGCACGCCCAGGCGCATGAAGTCCTTGCGCTGCTTGTCGATCTGCTCGGTGGCATAGGCACGGCTCTTCGCCTGCACTTCTTGCGCGGGCAGGCCCTTGCCGAATTTTTTCTCGATCTGGATCTCGATCGGCATGCCGTGGCAATCCCAGCCGGGCACGTAGGTCGCGTCAAAGCCCGCCATCAGGCGGCTCTTGACCACGATGTCCTTGAGGATCTTGTTGACGGCGTGGCCGATATGGATGTCACCGTTGGCATACGGCGGGCCATCATGCAGCACCCAGCGCGGGCGGTTCGCCACTTTGGCGCGGATGGCGTGATAGAGCTTCTTCTCCGTCCACTCGGCGACCCACTTCGGCTCGCGCTTGGCCAGATCGCCGCGCATCGGGAACGGCGTATCGAGCATGTTGATCGGGTATTTGGCGGGGGCTTTGGTCTCGCTGGACATAACTATTCAGGTAAGCGGTTGGTCCCGGAGGCTACCGATGCTGGTCATCGCAACGGCAGTGCCTTGGCAGGCATCATTGAAAGGTTGGCTTGCGCCACATGGCGCCCCCGGGGCGGGGTTCCCGTGTTTGAGGGAACGATGAATTAGCCGGCTGCGACAAAACAGCGCAGCAGCGTTTCAGCCGCTAATTCGGTAGTGCCGCGTTTGCCGGGCCAGCGTCTTGGTGACGCACAGGCTGGGCTGGCGAAAGGGTGGGAACCAAGTAGACATCCGCATATTGTCTCGCAATTTGGTGCATACCGCCTTGCAGCGCAACAATTTGCCCGGCAACGACCCTTTCTACGGCGCAACTGCAACACGGTTGCGCCCACCGCGCTTGGCCCGATACATCGCCAGATCCGCGCGCTCGACCAACTGTCCGGCGTCGTAGTCGGGCGTGGAGGCGATTCCGGCACTCAAGGTCAACGACAGCTCCGGGGCGATCGTGCCCCAGTTGAATCGGGATACGCGCAGCCGCAGCCGCTCGCAGATGTCAAAGGCGTCGGCAGGGCCCAGATCCGGCATGACCAGCACAAATTCCTCGCCGCCCGTGCGCGTCACCAGGTCGTCGGTGCGTGTCAGTTCAGTCAGCAGATCAGCCATTTGCACCAGCACGCGGTCCCCAACTGCATGACCGAAGACGTCATTTACCCGCTTGAAGTGATCGAGGTCGATGACTGCCACGCTCAGCGGCGCGCCGATCGACTGCGCGGCGCCGACCAGTTCGGCGAGGTGGGTGTCGAGCGCACGACGGTTGCCGAGGCCGGTCAACTTGTCCTGCATCGCGATGCGCTCCAGCACCACGGCGCGTGAGGCGTGTGCCTGTGCAACGCTGTAGGCGCGCTCCAGCACCTTGCGCTGCGACTCGTCAGCCTCCACCCGGGTCACCAGCAATTCCGAGCGGTCACGCAATTGCTGCATCGAGCGCTGGCTTTCGAGGCGACGGAACGATTCCAGAGCGGCCAACGCGGCAGTGGCATCGCCCTCACTGCGGTGCACGAGGTAGAGCGCATAGTAAGCGCGCAACTGGGTCGCGATTGGCAATGACTCTGAAGCAAGCAAGCCATGCAACAAGCGGTTGGCCTCGGCGAACTCGCCACGCGCCAGCAGCCATTCACCAATCGAGCACTCGACCCGTGGCGCGATGGCGCGGTAGCCGCCATCGTTCGCTTTCGCCAGCGCCTGCTGCAGCAGCGAACCGGCTTCTTCCAGCTCACCCGCGTGCACCAGCAGTTCGCCCAGGTTGCCGAGGGCAAATACGTCGAAATAGGGATCGTTGAGCGTAGGGGCCAGTTGCAGCACCTCGCGGGCGAGCGGCACGCTGTCATCGAGTGCACGTCGCGCCTCTGCAGCGCCGACACCATCACGAAGCGAGTAGAACTTGCCGATCAGCACCGCCGCCAGATTGTTGAGCGTAGCGAGCAGCGGATAGGTTTCGCCGTGGCGCCGCGCCAGCGCCAACCCGTCGCGCAACAGCCGTTCGCCCTGCCACGGATCCCCCGAGCGTTCAAAGCACCCCCCCAGCAGGCTGAACGCCAGTATTCGTCCGCGCTGATCATTCTGCTCGTCGGCCAGACGGTAGCCTTCGGTCGCATGGCGAATGGCAATGCCAAACTGCCCGGCATCGCAGGCACAAATACCAGCCCAACGCAATGTCTCCGCGTACGCCTCGCTCATGCTGGCCTTGCGCAGCAACGGCAATGCGGTGTCAGCCATCTCGATCAGTCGCTCGCCAAGCCCCATGCGAAACAGGAAGAAACAGCACAGGTGCGCCGCCGCTGCGCGGTCGTCGGTGGCGACTGCACCGTCCAATGCTCGCAACGCGATCGTCAGCCCGTCATCAAGCGCCGCGCAGTCGCGCGCCTGCGACAGCAGCGCGGCCACGGCGGGCGAGACCGAGTTTGCTGTGGGGGCAATGGGCTGCGGCATCTGCGGGGGCCCTGCCAGTCAGCCGCCAGCTTTGGCGAACACCGTGCGGACAGCCGCGATATCCCGATGCATCTGCTCGGTCAGCAACTCAAGGGTCGCAAATTTTTCTTCGGCGCGAATCCGCTGCACAAATTCGACCACGATGCGGCGACCGTAGAGATCGCCCTGAAAGTCCAGCAGAAATACCTCGAGCAAAGGTTTGCCGTCTTCTTTCACGGTTGGCCGCACCCCGACGCTGGCGGCGCCCGTCACAGCCTGGACGCCGGCAACATCAACGCCGTAGACGCGGACTGCGTAGACCCCCGAAAGCGGCAGCGGCGCCCACAGCGGCAGGTTGATGGTGGGGAAGCCGAGCGTGCGGCCCAGCTTGTCGCCATGCGCCACCCGTCCCGAGATTCGATAGGGGCGACCAAGGATGGCGGCTGCCGTCACCACGTCGCCCGATTGCAGCGCCTCGCGCACCAGCGATGACGAAAAGCGCACATCCATCGCTTTCACTGCGGGCATCACGTAGCACTCGATGCCATTGGCGGTGCACCAGGCATGCAGCGTCTTGATGTCCCCGGCGCGGCCCTTGCCATACCGGAAGTCGTCGCCGACGATGACCCATTTCGCATTCAGACCGACCTTCAGCACCTGCTGGCAGAAGTCGTCCGGTGCCATCGCCGCCACCGCCGGGTTGAATCGCAACAGCTGGATATGGGTGATGCCGACCGTCCAGATGCAAAGCAGCTTGTCGCGCAGGCGCTGCAAGCGCGTGGGCGGCGCTTTGCCGGCAGCTTGTGCGAAATATTCACCCGGCGCTGGCGCAAAGGTCAGCGCGACCGGCTGCAGACTGCGCTGGCGGGCGGCCTGACAGACCACTTCCAGCATGGCCTGATGACCGCGGTGCACGCCGTCGAAGTTGCCGATGGTGACCGCCGTCCCGGTACCAGCGAAGGCACCCGGTCGAATGTCCCGCGCCAGCGTTGGCTTGCGGGGGACAGCAGCGGGCCGTGGGTGCTCAGTCATGACGTCAATACCATAAGGCCAGGGCGCAAAAGCAATTGATTTTATTGGATTTTGTGGCGCTGAGAGACGCTTCTCGCCATGCCTCAAGCCGCGTCAGTTTGCTTCGTGGCGGCGTTTTTGCCCGAATGCAGATCGACTTTTGGCCAAATCACGGCCTGAGCCCTTTTGCGGCGGCGGTTTCAGAAGAAAGCTGTCTGCATCTCCGGTGTGACGCTATTCGCAGCGTTGCAGCCGGTCGAGCCACGGAAAGTACAACGCCGTGACAATGCGCGGTGCTGCGCCGTCAAGCCCGGCAACGCCGGGCTCGCAGCGATCACGGGCGGCGAAAACCTGTCGATAGGCAGCCAGCTGCGGTGCATACAACTCACATTGGTGCGATACCCAGGCATCAAGCGCTTTCGGATCGGCGGTGTCCAAATCTGCAGGTTCCGCAAACTTGTAGTCCACGATCCAGCGCTCACCCTCCTCGGTCACGAAGCTGTGATCGACACGGAGACCGGTGGCCTGCCCCGTCGCCGGATCAACGGTGCTCAGACTGAACTCCTGCACCGACTCGCGGTGCGATGCCCCAAACAGGAAACGAACATTTTCGCGCGTGTGTGCCGTTGCAAACCATCGGACCAGGCGACCCGCCACGCCTTCGACGGTCACATCCTGATCCGGATCATCGACGGCACCAGCGTCAACGAGCGCACGATGCGCAGCATCTTCCGACGGGCTGAATGCCAAAGCCCCGACGCGCAAGGCAGCTGCCAGGCCTTCGAACAGCAGATGCCCCACGATGCCGACGGCGCGCGCCAGGCGCCTCGCGGGCTGCGTATCCAGCGCCGCATCGGGGGCGTCGGCAACGTAGGCCGGCCACGCTACAACGGTCTCGTCGAGCGGTGCGGGCACAGGCCCGCGCGTGAGCGACGCCGCGAGGTGGAGGCGACGATCAACGGCGCCAGCCTCGGCGGCGGTGGCGGTGGCACCAACGCCTTGTCCAAGCCAGAACGAAAAGCTGCCGTACGGCGGATCGCGGTGCGCCGCCTGGCGGCTGATGGTGAGCGTGCGCCGGGCGCGGGTCACCGCCACGTAGAGCTGCCTTTTGCTTTCGTCGAGCCGCGACGCCCGATTGAAGCGGGCAAGAAAGTCGTAGACGCTACCGGCCTCGCGCTTGCGCGTATCGCGCGCAGCGAAGGCATAGCTACGGGCGTCCTGCTCCCGGCCCGGCTGTCCGGGCAGCGCCTGAAAGCGCCAGGCTGCCAGCGAACGTTGATCGGCGCGCGGCGCGCGATCGCAGCCGACCACAAACACGTGATCCCATTCCAGGCCTTTCGCGCGGTGGATGGTGAGCAGCTCGACCGAGCCCTCGCTGGTTTCGCCGGCGTCGGCGGTCGCGGACGCGGACGCGAAGGACTGGCGCTTGCTTTCCATCGACATCAGCAGTGCCTGTCGTGGCGGCAACAAGCCGTCGGGCGCCAGCTCGGCGAGCCACTCGAAGAATTGCGCCGTGTCTCGCCTCGCCTCGTTGTCGGCGAGTAGTGCGTCGCCGTCAAGCGCGCACCACACGGCCTCCACCCGCTCGGCAACCCCGGATAGCCACGCGCGCGCCTCGCCAACGCGCAACGCAGCGTGGGCCCGCCTGATCCGCGCCAGTTCGCCGGCGTCCAGCGATGTTGCCCACTCGCCGGCCAGCAGTGTCCATGCGGGCCGCGCGGGGCTCTCACGCAGCGCCATCGCGAAACGCGACAGACTATCGAGCGTCAGCCCCACCCACGGTGAGCGCAGCAGCGCGAACAGCGCCAGCCGGTCCCAGGGCGCGGCCACAGCGTAGGTCAGCGTCAACAGGTCGCGCACCCGCTCGCGTGCCGACCACAGCGCAAACTCGTTGGCGGTGAACGGAACGCCACGAGCGCGCAGAGCGGCAATGACGGCGGCGGCATCGCCGCGCGTACGCGCCAGCACCGCGATGCTCTGCTCTGGTTGGGCCTGCCGCCGCCAGGCGATCGCAGCCGCCACCTCCTGGGCCTCCTGTTCAGCGCTGCTCGCCGCGATCTCGCTCTGCCCCTCATCATCGCCGCTGGCGTGAGTGGCAATCGCGGCCACGAACGGAACCGGGTCGCGGTCGGCGAACAAGCCGCGCGCTCCTCTTGCAAAGGCACCGTCCAGCGAACGATTGACCCAGTCCACGACGGCCGGCTGCGAACGGTAATTGGCATTGAGCGTCACGGCGGTCAAACGCACCCCGCCAACGCCGACGCGCTGTGCGCGCCGAAACAGACTGACGTCAGCATCGCGGAAGAGATAGATGGACTGCATCGGATCGCCCACCAGAAACAGTGTGCGACCATCTCCCGCCGTCCAGTCGGCGGTGAGCGATGCCAGCAGCTCAAACTGCGCAGGATTGGTGTCTTGCACCTCATCCACCAGCACGTGGCGCAGCGTGGCATCCAGGTTCGCCATCACATCGGCACGGTTGTCGCGCAATGCGGCCAGCGCCGCCGTCATGATGCCGCTGAAATCGGTAACACCGCGCTCGCGCATCAATGCGACCAGTTCAATCGCCGCGTGTCGCAGCAGTACCAGCGTGTCGCGCAATGCGGTCTCGTGTTCGGCCAGCGAAGCGAGTGTGGGCAGATGATCAAGATCGTCGAGGCTTCGGGCCAGATCGTGCTCGTGCTGCAAGGCTTCGAGCAGCGCCACCATCTGTTCCTTGCGCTGGCGGCGCAATGCAGGGTCGAGATCTGCAAACGCCTTGTCATCGTGCTTTGGAAAGCCGGCCGTTTTGTTCACACCACCGGGCTTGCGCCATGTCCGCTGGCCGCTCTCGCCGGTGAGCAGCATCGCGGCCAGTGTTTGCCAATGCGGCAGCGCGGCGAGTGTCGCCGGCAACGGCCAGTGCGCCGAGAGTTGCCGCCGGGCTTCGGATTGATCAAGCAACTTCGTCTCGCTGCCAGGGCGATCCCACACGGTGGCGCAATAGGCAGCCAGTTCCGCAATGTTGCCGTGCCGACCCAACGCGTCGCTGGCACTGACCAGTGCACGCATTGCCGCGTCCGCCGCGTCGCGCAGGGCTGCGGTCAGCTCGGCGATCGCTTGAGGCGAGGTGTCAATCGCCGCGCCGAGCCATTGGGCGCGTCGCGCCAGCAGGCCTGCGAGCAGCTCAACCACGCTGTCAACCTGATTGCCGGCGACGGTCAGTACCCCGCGCACAGCGTCAGCCACTTCAGCAGCACCAAGCGCCCGTGTGGCGGCCTCACGATAGAGCGTTTCAGCAGCATCGGTCACGCTTCCGAGCGCCCCCTCCCCGGCCACACGGGATAAATAACTGCGAGCCACGATACGGGCGCAGAAGGCGTCGAAGGTGTCGATCACCAGGCGATCCGGTTGCTCACGCAAACGCCAGCCGAGCGCCTGATCACGTGCGAGTACCGGCAAGGCCAATGCCCGTCGCGCCAGTTCAACGGGACGCATTGATGGTGCAGCAGGCTGCGCTGCCTGCTGCAGCGCGCCAATCAGGCGTTCGCGCATCTCCTGCGCCGCCTTGCGGGTGAAGGTGATGGCCAGCACCTCAGCTGGATCATCCACAGTGGCAAGCAACGCCAGCAATCGTTGCACCAGCAGCTCGGTTTTGCCTGACCCCGCCGGCGCCTGAACGATGAATGAGCCTTTCGGATCGACCACTCGCTCACGCGCGCGACGGTCGGCGATGAGCGCTTCGTCGGCGTCAGCGCTCATCGGAATCTCCATCAGCATCGGTCAAGGCTGCTGCACCGCCCTCAGCATCATCGCTGCCGCTGAGCGACCATCGCTCGCGGCAGAAGGCGCCATATTCGCAGGTACGACAGGTCAGTTCACCCTTGATCGGCGCGACATGAGCGACGCCGCGTTGCCATTCATCGACCAGATCGCCAATCGCCCCTCGCCAGACGTTGAGTGCGTTGTCCCATTGGTCAAGACCGTCGTCAGCGCTGCGTTTGCGTTTCGGCAACAGGCCATCGTCGTCACCAACGCCGATGCAATCGACGCTGTCGTCATTAACCGTGAACCAGGCTACGCCTCGCACGGCCGGCCACTGCGCACCCGCCGCATCTCGCTCGACGTCGTGCATCAGGGCGTAAAGTGGTAGTTGCGGATCCGCCAGACGCCCGGAGTTCTTCTCCAGCACCCAGTCATTGCGCGTGACTTTGCCGGTCTTGTAGTCAAAGATCACACGCATGGCGCCGTCGTCGTCGATGCGATCGAGTTTTCCTTCAAAGCGCTGCCCAGCGACCACGGCGGCAACCGGCCGCTCCACCGCGACGATTGCGAAGTCGCCGCGACGCTGGTCACGCTCAATGACACGATCAAGCAACTTCTGAATGCGGGTCCGCTCGGTGTGCCAGACCGCCTCGGCGATTGTTGGCCGCACCTTCCTTTCGTCATCAATCAGCGCGTCCAGTCTGGCAATCGCAGCAGTACGGGCGTCCGCACCCGCCATACGCGCCATGCCATAACCCGCAAGCACGCCGTGCACCAGATTGCCGCGCACAATCGGTGAGATGCCCACAGCCAGTGTCGGCCATGGTTGCAGCCCCAGGCGCATTGCCGCCGCGCGGCGCGGACATTGCGCCTGTTCACGCAGCCGGCTGGCACTCAGCGGTGGCACCGGTGAGTCCCGCTCATTAGCGGAAGGCAACAACTCGTCGTTCTTCGTCGCCAGAGACGCAACATTGTGTGATGCCGGTTGCCTTGCAGCAGCCGTCACCGTAGGCCAGCCGTGCAACATTGGCGAAAGGCCTACCTCGCCATCGTCGTTGCGTTGCGGACAGGAGATGCTCAGGTCACCGATCAGCGTCCGCCAGTTGTGCATCAGTCGCGCCGAACGTGCCAGCACCTCCGTCCGGGCGCCGAGCCCCACTTGTTGCGCGAACTGCCAGCTACGAGGCAGCAAGGGGTTCGGCGAGAACGCCTCAGGCAGTACCATGTCGCTCATCCCGACCAGTCGTGCGCAAGATAGCGGTACACCGGCAGACTCCAGCAGACCGATCACGTGCAACCGGGCCTTACCCGCTTTTGGCTGGAACACGGCGTCGTCTGCTGCGCGAGTCAGCTCGGACAAAGCCTGCGACCAGTCCAACGCCGGAAACCAGCGATCGAGGTGCTCCCAGCGCTGCAGCAGCAACAGCCAGGCTTCATCCAGCTGGAACAGATCACTGCGCGGTATCTGCGCTTGCGCGGTCAGTGCGACGACGAATGCGTCAATGCTTCGTCGATGTTCGCTTCGGCGCTTGCGACGCTTCTGCTCGCTGGTCAAACCGTGCAGCAGCGATTGTGCCGCTGGCGTCAGCGGCCACCCGTCGAGACGCGCATCCGCGATGCCATGATCGATGTGTTCTTGCAATCGACGATGAACACTGTGGACCATCGCTGCGGCGTTCCCCCAGCGTGGGTGAGTCAACGCCTGTGCCAGACTTTCCACCGCCACTGGCCGAACGGTTGCCGCAAGCAACACCAGCAGGGAGCGTACAGCCGGGTACGCCGCCAGCGACTGCCCGAGCGACAGATTGAAGCTATCGTTGTCTCGCTCCGGCGCCTGCCACCAGTCGACATTGCAGTGCGTGCGCAGATCGCGTCGCCAGGACTCACGCTCGCTGGCCAAGCCAGGAACGATCAACGTAACGTCCTCGCCAGGGCGCGACGCGAGCATCTTGCCAGCCCATTGCAGCGCGCAGTCGCGATCATGGTCAGGATCATGCGTACGTTCGACTGCGGGGCACTGCTCTGGCACCGGCGGTAGATCGTCAACCTTTGCAATGTCGACACCGAGCGCAGCAATTCGCTGCCAAAGGCGCGCAAGGGCGGGATCAGTAGCGAAACTCGGCGTCAGGCGAATGTGTGCGGGCAAAAGCGCCTGCCATGCGGGGAAGGTCGCGGCAAGCCGGTCCGGCAACTCGGCGTGAGTCAGCGCCCGATTGGATGCCAGCCAGCGTCTAGCGGAGACGCGCATGGACGCAAACCAGGCAACGTTGTCATCAACAGCTTGCGTGGTGGTCGGCAGTGCCGGGCGTGGCAACTGGTGTCGTTCTGCGAGCAACCACGCCTCTTCGATGAGCGCCACGGCGCCTGCGCACTCACTGGCGAGAAGCCCGGAATGCTCCGAAGCGAGGCGGTACCAGAGTGCCCGCTGCGCCTCCTGCGGCAACAATGCTGGTGCGTCAGCGATGAATCCAAACAACGCAGCCCGCTCCCACATGGCTGCAAGCCACGTCTCGGTAGCCACACAATCGCGAAATTGGTCGCCACGGGCAACCAGGTGGCGTCGCCAGCCGCGAGCAGCGCGATCACTTGGACAGAGATAAACGGTGTCGGCAGAGTGGTCGTCGGAATGGCTCATCACCACCGATTGTTACAAAGCGGAGCGGTCCCACGCACTCGCAATCGGTTCTGCAGTCAGACGGCAGCCGCAACGAACACCAAAGCAGGCGCGCAGCCTCAGCCGCAGAGCCCGACAAAGTGCGTTGCCGTCAGCGCACCGGAGTGCGTACGTGCGCGGAAGCCGGTCGTCGCGGGTGGCACGCTCCACCAAAAGCTCTCCGGCCCCTGCATGTCAAAGCTGTCGGCAAGGCCCGGCCACGGCAACGACAGCGGGCTCGCACCGGGCGGCAAGGTGACTTCGCCATCGGCAGCCGGCGGATCCTTGTCAAGTTCTGCGACCAGTGCGTTGGAGAGTGCAGTATCGACAGCGTCAATATTCATTCTGGCGCTCTGCGCATCCGCCACGACATGCGCCCACGCCAGCGCAATGGGTGCCGCACGCGGCAGCAGGTTCATTGCATTCTTGTCCAGAATCGCCGTAGTGACGAGAAACGGAAAGTTTCGGCCAACGCGATCACATGATGGCGCCAGCACCCCCAGCTGCCCAATCGGGACGCCGGACTGCGCGGGCAGCAGAAACGCCCACTTGGGAGTATTGCCCCACAGCGCCCATCCCGGCGCGGGGTTGCGTTCCTTGAGGACCTCCATGCCCGAGGCGCACCAGCGATCCCAGAACTGCTGCAGGGGATACGGCATGCGCCGAGAAATGAAATCGCCCGCGCCGGGCAGCTTGCCGAAGTAAGCAAAGCCAACGTTGGCGGCGGGATCAGAGCTGCTGGCAGGGACGGCGGAGTTCATTTTTGATGCTAGCGCCCAGGACAGGCAAAGCCACGCAGCGCGGGCAGCGTGAGCGGATGACGGACCGACCGCGCGCGCAGCTCGACGCGAATCTCGCGTCCTTCTGCGTTGAACGTGGCAATGGTGCTGCCCGGCGCAGCGCCCGACGGGCTGGCGTCCAGCAGGCGATGCAGCGCCCAGAAGCCGGATTTGTCGACGACCGGGCGGCCGCCTACCGTCAGCCGTACCCGTTCACTATTTTTCGGTCCCGGCCAGACCACGCGCTTGCTGTCCTCGTTGGCGACGACGACGGTGCCATCGGCGTCGAGCTCCACGCGATCCGGGCCGGGCGGCGTGGAGCTCACCCGCACGTCAAGTTCGAACCCGGGCGAGCCGCGACTGCCAGCAAAAAACGCCTCGCGAATCTCCTCGGCCTGCATGAATCGGCGTAAATCCTCGGGTCGTCCGGCCGCTGCACCGTCCGGTCCCGGTTTTGCAGCCCAGGGATTGCGCGACTTGTCGACCGCAGACGCGATCTGATCAAACGCCTGTTTCAACGATCCTGAAGGGCCAAAGACCTGAGCAAAGTCCTGCGGGAATGCGTCCTGTGCGGAGCGCCGGTCGAATGGATAACCGCGCACGACGGCCGAGCAGGTCTGGCCCACAGCGCCCGCGGTTTGTGCCGTGGCGTTCTTCAAAACCGTCGATTGCGTCAGCTTCGACGCGCTGCTGGTCAGACCCTCGACAATTTCCCGCAACGGCGATGGCAGCTGAGCAGCGCGCGCTGCCAGCTTGGCATCAGCTTCCTGAGACCGGCGCGTACTGCCGCCTGCCAGGGCGGCCTGGTCGTTTCGCAGTGTCAAACCGTAGTCGAGGATTTCGCGGGCAACCTCGTCGATGCGACCTTTGCCGGTCGGCAACGCCAGCTCCTTGAACGGGCGGAACCGTTCCTGCACGATCATTTCCGGGCGGTTGGTGTTGACCGGTGCGTTGGCAAGCGCTGCGGTGGCTGCCGTCACTTCATCCAGCCCGCGTTTGACCGATTCCTTGATCTGGTTGACGCGATTGCCGGGGCCGGATTCCGTGTTGATCAGGATGGTCTGGGTGGCCACTTCACGAGTGAGCAGCACGAGCGGTGAATCGGCGGCACCGAGAACGTTCGCCCACTCAATCGTTTCGGCCATGCTGCGCGGCGGTCGCAGCCGAATGTCGTTGAGGAAGTTCTGCCATTCGTTGGCGAAATCCTGCAGATAGAACTCACGGATACGACGGTCCATGCCGCTGGCGTCAAACGCCGCAGTAGCCGCCTTGGTAGCGCTTGCGGTCGGGTTGCTTCGTCCGAGAATCCACGCCTCCTCGAGCCCCAGCCCCGCGCCCCAGTTGGCAAGGCCTTTCAGGAAGTATTCGTTGTAGCCACGCTCCGAGAAGAAGCCCGGAATACCGGCACTGCTGAGCGACTTGTTGCTGCGGCGCTCGAACACCGCGGGCGCACGGTCACCCGCTGCACGGATGACGGTGAATTCAGGCAGGTCGATACCGATCAGCTGTGACTTGATGAAGTTGTAGGCGCGTTTTGCCGGTTCCTGTTGCAGCAGCGTGTCGCGAACCTGCCGAACCAGTTCGGCATCCTGCGGGAACGGAGATTTGTAACCGCCAATGCGCAACAGCTCTTCCAGATGACTGAGCAACTGCTTGCGCGATTCGCTGGGGACATCCGGTGGTAAACCCGCGAGCCAATCGCCGCCCACGTAGTTTTTGACAAACTCATCCTTGACGCGGCCGCTGTCGTACATCATCAGGTACGCCTTGAGCGCTTCGTAGCTGGCCTCGGTCTTGTTGGCAGCAGCTGCCCGCAACCGCGAGTGAACCCGCGCAGCGATTCGCGGCATCAGGCTATCTTCCAGCAGGCGCTGGTAAACGGCCTGGGCTGCGGTGTCGAGTTTCGGGCCCTGGAACAGACCATAGCGATAACGCCACGGTGGGTTGTCGAAATCGAACTTTGAGCTGTGCGCTGCGTCCCGTGCCTGATTGAGCGCAGCGAACAGCGCAGGTGCGTCTTCGCTGGGCGCCGGCGAAATTCCGGAAACAGTTTCCCTCAACGCATCGGTCTTGGTGCTTACTTCGGCGATGTAGTCACTGTTGTTGCCGTAGCTCATCCACCAGCCAATATTGGCCCACAGAAACGCGACACCGCAAGCGGCGATGCCGGCCCAGCGCAGCCAGCGCATGCGCCGCTCCATTGCCATGTTGCGGCCGGCAATGAAATGCTCCTTGAAAATGACTTTCTGCAGCAAGTCCTGCAGGAAGTAGCTCTTCCCGGTGCCTGCCCCGACTTCTGCGGCGCGCACCCGGGCAGCAACGCGGAAAGTGCGCTGCATTGCTCCGAGAACACGGTCAAAGGGAGTCCCTTCCTGCGTGCCCGACGTGAAGTAGACACCGCGCAGCATCGGTTGCTCGGAAAACTTTGACTCACTGAACACCGCGCCAAGCAGTCTGGACAACACGTCACGAATGCCCGCCAGCTGCTGTGGCAGCGTATAGGCCAGCGCGCGCCGCGACAGATCCGGCTCGTCAAGCAGGCGTTGCTGCATGCCATCATTGAGGCGCTTGTAGAGCAGGTCAAATTCACGGCCAAACGATTCCCGAACGGCGATCGGCTCGGTCGCCTTTGGATCGTACGGGAGCGTGAAGCCCCACACCTGCGCCCGATCCTCGCGCGTGTAGTTCAGGAAGTACTCCGAGAAACCGGACAACAAGTCGGTCTTGGTGACCAGTACGTAGACCGGGAATTGCACGCCGAGGCCCTCGCGCAACTCATTGAGACGGGCCTTCAGAGTAGCCGCGTGGACCTCGCGCTCCTGCGCGGTCATTTGCAGCAGGTCGGCAACCGACACCGTGAGCAAGACGCCGTTCAGTGGTTGCCGCGGACGGAATTTGCGCAGCAGCGCCAGGAATCCTTGCCATTCCGCTTTGTCGACCGACTCGTTGCTTTCCTGCGTGGTGTAGCGCCCGGCGGTATCAATCAGTACCGCTTCATTGGTGAACCACCAGTCGCAGTTGCGGGTGCCGCCAATGCCCCGGATCGCAGCCTTGCCGAATTGCTCGGCCAGCGGGAAGGTGAGGCCAGCGTTGACCAGGGCTGTCGTCTTCCCCGAGCCCGGCGCACCGATAAAGGCATACCACGGCAGCTGGTAGACATACTGCTTGGACAGTCCAGACAGGAAACCACCCTTCTCCGTGCTGGTGAAGCGCGTTTTCTTGAGAATGTCCGCCGCATCCTTGAAGCGCTTGTTGAGCTCGGCGACTTCCTCGCTACCCGCCGCCGGATCCCCAGGCTTGGCGTTGCTCTGCATCTTCGATAACTGGCTGAGCAGCGCCGCGTTGACGTTGCGCTCGCGCCACCAGCGCACCAGCACCCGGATCAACCAGAGTGCCCAGATGACCGCAATGATGGTCCAGCGCACCCAGGCCGGTGCGAACGGGAAGAAATCCCGGAGCTGGATGATCGGGGCGATCCACCAGATCAGCGCCGACAACAGCAACAGCAGCAGGATGGTTAGCGTGGTGCGATTGAACAGCTTGCGAAAGATCATGCGCAGGTAGTACATCATTGTTTCCCCTGCGATGCGTTCAGCTCGCGATCACGCTCCGCTGGCGGTACCAGCAACACCACTTCGACGCGGCGGTTGGCAGCCCTGCCCTCGAGTGTTGCATTGCTCGCCACAGGCTCTGATTGATCCTTGCCCTGCGCCCTCGTGCGTCGCTTGTCGGTCAGTCGCGAATCGATCATGTCGCGCACCACCTCCGCGCGCGCCTGCGACAATTCGAAGTTCGACGGAAAGCGCCTGATGCCACGGATGGGTACGTTGTCGGTGTGTCCGGTAATCTGTACCG
>ENA-UOYA01000268-UOYA01000268.1-activated-sludge-metagenome-genome-assembly--contig:-NODE-268-length-72473-cov-231.314673_pt1 | contig 72473 bp, 112 predicted proteins | sample MGYA00238163_ERZ764804 | MGnify/ENA primary metagenome ERZ764804 (study PRJEB28919, sample SAMN05720223) | activated sludge metagenome | isolation source: Anaerobic digester | place: Hong...
CGAGCTTGAAGTCGAGCATGTGGCCGCTGAACGACCAGAAGTGGCTGACGCCCATTGGAGCCGTGAGGCTGTCGATGATGTAGGGACGGGAAACTTCGCTCAAGATTTGGATAGGCCGCCTCCGTTAGTCAGTTGAACATACGCGTCACGATATGCGCGAAACCATTCATCTTTGCTGGTGAGATATTGCGCTGTCTCACCATTCATGAACGATCGGTAAACGCTCTCGGTGCAGATCACGCTTGTGCAGTTGCTTCTGAGATACTGCTCTACATCCTGTAGAGCAATCTCAAGTTGTTGAGGATAGTCCATCTCGCTATAAATACAGTCAATGCAGGAGAAACTCATGAACTACCAGCGCATCTACGACGATCTCATGAAGAGGGCCAAGAAGCGCCCTCGTCCTGAGGGCTACGTAGAATGTCATCATATCACACCAACATCTCTCGGCGGCACTGATGACAGGTCAAACCTCGTCTATCTCACAGCGCGCGAACACTTCATCGCGCATAAGCTGCTGATCAAGATCACCACCGGCAACAGTCGTCGAAAGATGGTGAATGCGTTCGCGTACATGGCCTTCACGAAGAACAACCGCTTTCATCAGCGCCAGTGCTCATCACGTGACTATGAACTTGCTCGGCGTCTGTTCAGGGAACAAGGCTTCACTGAAGAACGCAACAGGAAGATCTCTGAGGCGCGACGCAGACTGTTCGCATCCGGCTTCAAGCAGGTGCGCTCTGATGCCACCAAGGCTGCCCATCGCTCCACGCTCGCTGCGAAGAAGGCCGCTGGTATCGGAATGGCACAGCACCAGCGCGATGCTATTCGTGAAGGGCTGAAGGGAAATACCAACGGCGCAGGGCATGTAGTTACTGACGCTCATCGTAAGATCATCGCTGCATCAACATCATCAACTTACGAGGTGACCTTTCCAAATGGTCACACTGAAACTGTCAGCAATCTCTCCGAGTGGCTTCGCCAGCGCAATCACACAAAAGGTTTTCCTATCGTCGATAGGCCTATCAAAAGAGGACTGTGGGCGGGCTTTACGTTCAAGCGGCTATCTTCACGGTTTTTGTGACGGGATAGTTCGACTCGGTGTAATACTTCTTCCTCTCGCGATAGTGCTTCCTGCTCCACTTCAGGTTTGAGTGAATGTCGCAGCAATGCACCTTGTCCTTGTCGTCCGCCTTACGTAGGCCGCGACCAATGGATTGAATGCAGCGGATGAACGACTTGCCTGCATCGATCATCATGAGGTTGAACACCCGATCGATTGAGATGCCAGTGGACGCAATGCCGAAGGTGGCGATCACGATGAGGTTGTCCTGCTTCTCGAACGTGTGGTACCACTCGGCGCGCACCTCGTTCTCAGTGGCACCGTGCAGGAAGATGCTGTCCTTGATCAGCTTCTGCAGCTCCTTGCCCTGTTTGATCGAGTTCACCAGCACGAACGTGTTGCCGTACTGCTCAGCCTTCGAGATGATCAGGTCGGCGATGAGGTCCAGCCGGTCGGCGTTCTTGTTGAGGTACGTCTTCTCGGACTGGTAGTCAGGGAACTCCTCATTGACTGTGGCCTGGATCTCGATGGGCTCGATCTCGAGCTGGGCCAGGTAGCCCATGCGGATGAGGTCGGCGGCATTGATCTGGTAGAGCGTCTCCCCGATGCACCCCCGGAGCGTCATTTGGTCAATTTTCGCCTTCGGAAAGGTGCCGGTGAAGCCGAACCGGAAGGCCGTCTCCCGGCCGTGCACGTTGATCAGATCCCCAATGACCTTTGCGCTGGCACCGTGGGCCTCATCGACGATGAAGCAACCGAAGTCGCGAATGATGGTTGGGTTGTTCTGCAGCGCCTGCCACGTGGCCACAACGGTGGCGTGGTAGTGGTCCTTCTTGGCACCGCTGTAGGTGCCAACGTCAAGCTGACCAAGGCGCAGCGTGCTGGCAGTCTGCTCAACGAGGTCTGACGACGGCACGATCACCATGACGCGGTGCTCGCAGAGGTTCATCACGTCGGCCAGGGCAGCGATCATCCACGTCTTGCCTGAGCCGGTGGCAGCGATGATGAAGCCGCTGGTGGCATCCAGCGCGGCGTTCACCGCGTTCACCTGGTACGGGCGAAGCTCAACGCCCAGCACGTGATCAGGCTTCGACTTGAACCAGTTGGCATCGACACGCGTGGTGATGGGTTCGACCGGTTTGCGCAGGTCGTTGAGGATGATCTCGTAGCCCCATGCATCGAGGTACGGCGTCACCTCATCCAGCAGCCGGAAGTAGATCTTGCCGGTGTTGTCAAGGAACCGGATCTTGCCATCCCAGTGACCGAGCTTGTACGCCGGCATGAAGAAGGCGCCCTCGACCATCACGGCCATCTTGTCGCTCAGGACCTTCTCGTCGTGCGGCTCCAGTCCCGAGATCTGGGCGTAGACCTCGTCGCGAACGTTGATGTGAACCTTCTTGGTCATGCAAGTGAGAAGCGGAAGTGGCGCTCGAGACCGTGCGTGCGGATGTACGTGATCGGCTTAGAGCCGCCCACCTTGCTAGACAAGCCAGCTGCGGCAGCGAGGGTGATGTACGACATGAGCTGCTGAATGCGCAGGCTCTCGATCGGCGTGAGCGACGCATCCAGATCGAGCGTGGCCTTCGTGCGGCCGCCCTGCTCGTACTCGTAGAACGAGACGGTGAAGGAGCCGTTGGCCATGTCGGAGATGTGCATCACCTCCTGGCTGGGCGCAGTGAGCTCGATGTCGACCGGCTTGGCGTCGCTGCTGTTCACGGCCGACAGCGAGTAGTTCAGTGAGCCAGTGAGGTTGCCGACCCCGTTGCCGGCGTACGTGACGCTCGGCGCCGGTGTTGGAATCGGGATGCTGCCGTAGCTGCCGCCCGAAATCGGTTGGCCGACGGAAGGGTAGCCACCATGGACGGTGGGCGAGGTTGCCTTAGAGGACGACACTTTGAAGCTCCGCTACTCGTAGTTTGGTGATGTGCCCGACCATCCAGCCCATCTGCTGAAAGCTCTCGACGATGGCATCCAGCTTCTGCAGGCAGAGCTGCGCCTCGATGACAAGCTGGTTGTGCTCCACCATCTCACGCTCGCCGTTGATGAGCGTTGACGTTTCGCGGGCGCCATAGGCGCGTTGGCCGTTCAGGTAGTTTCTGGTCAGGCGCGCCTCGATCTTTGCACGGTGGTTCTCGAGCCACTTCACCAGCGCCTTGGCCTCCTGAGCGAGCTCGGAGTAGTGCTGCTGGTGGTAGGGCAGGTCGCGTGCGATGTCGATGACCTTGCGGCCCTCAAGCTTGAAGAGCGGCTCAGCCTTGGCGATCTCGCTGTCGAACTTCTCCATCATGGGAATGATGGAGCCGCCGATGTCAGCTTCGTCGATGGTGAGGAGGGCGCTCATTCGTTGCCGCGATTGGAGATGATGAACTCTTGGAGAGTGTAGTCGAAGTCGACGGTCTGGTCAGCCATGAGGGTGGCCGTTTGAATGTCGGCAACGACGTGAGGTACAAGGCTAATTGTACAATCAGTGGGCTTGCTCTCTGTAGTTGGAAACAGGTCAACGTGCTGGCCAGCGTTGGGTACAACGGACACCTGTACCCGAAAGAAAGCGCCCGGTTCCAAGAGCTGGAGGATCTTGGACCGGGCGCAGAGCGTGATGCGCATGTGAGAGAGGGCCGCGTACGCGGCCCTGGTTCCTTACTCGACGACCTCGTCGTCTGCCTTCTTCGGCAGGAGGCTGAGCTCCTCAACAGCGGCGCGAACGGCCTTGTTGAGCTTGCCCTGCGACACGAAGACCTCGGTCTTCAGCTGGTTGTCGATGACCGTGGTGAGCACGAAGCCGCCTTGGGCGAACGAGATGGTGACGCTGTTCATGGGTTACTCCTTCTTGCCGCGCTTCTTGGCGGCGGGTTGTGGTTGCTCATCGTGGTCGGTGACTGCGTCGAGCTCTTCAGCCGACGGCGTCGTGTCCGGCTCTTGACCGCGAGCAAGCATCGGCTGGCAGAGCGGGTGCTCCAGCAGCTTCAACGCGATCTGCTCGTTGAAGTCCTTCTCACGGAACGACACCTTCTCGCCGTTGACGTCGGCCACCCAGTTGAGCTTCTCGCCCGGCTGCGTGCCCTTCGCGATGACACCCATGTCCTCGAGCAGCTCGAGCAGGCCAGACATCGGAGACATGCCGCTGTTGTACGGCACCTCGAGCTCGACCTTCGTGCCGATCTTGGCGAAGCGCGACTTGTAGGTCTCGAAGCGCATGCGAACGCCTGTGACCTCGCCCTCTTCCTTGAGCTTCAGCTTCGTGACGATGCCGATGATCGAGGACGAGAACTTCGTCGAGTTGGTGATGGCCCATGCACCGTCGCCGAGCATGATGTCCTGCGGGTACACGTGGTCAGTCAGCAGCAGGCCGATTGGCAGGCGGCCAAGGTAGCCCAGTGCCAGTCGCAGCATGGCCTTGCGGCGCTTTGCGAGCTGACCTTGGTCGCCCTTGATGACACCCTTGTCGTAGTTCTCCATTTCGGTGGAGGACGACAGCATTGCCAGGCTGTCGAGAACGATGAGAGTGCGCACCGCGTTCGGGTTGGTGTCGCTGTCCTTGCCGTACGTCTTGATGTAGTTCTGGAAGAACTCAGCAAGGATCGAGTTGACGTCTTCGATCGTCGCAACCGACAGATACGTCAGGTGCTCAGGTGCGACGCTGCAGCCGATCTTCTGGAGGTACTCGACGTCAATCGCGTGTTCGCTGTCGAGAAACAGCACGTGGTAGCCAGCCTTCTGCGCGTGCAGCGCGATGTTGCCGGCGATGAAGCTCTTGCCCGAGCCAGAGGGTCCCGCCATCAGCGAGATCTTGCCAAGAGGGATGCCGCGCTTGAAGTCACCGCTGAGAGCTCGGTTCAGGGCGTAATTCCCTGTGGTCAACCACTCGCTCGTGGTCTTGATGCCCACGTTCACGGTGTTCAGTTTTGCGACTTCCTTCTTGAAGCGATCAAGAAAAGGTAGAGATGCCACTACTTCAAACTCCTCAAAATCTTTGAGACCTGGCTTTGTGTCAAACCGACCACTTCACCGATCTGCTTTTGCGTTAGGCCCTGCTGTTTGAGCTGCAAGAGCTTTGGGTACTCTGTCGTCTTGACTTTACATGCTGGGTTCCTATCACCGCTGATACCAAGACCGATGTTGCGTCTATGGCTTTCGCTTAGCTTTCTGCCCTTCATGTAGGTGTTGCCGAGGTGCGTTTTACGGAAGACTTCACGAGCTTCGGCAGTGTGGTTTCTACCGAAGAACGGGTTGTTCGACCCTACTCGTTTTGCCATTCGCTGTTTGAACTCTTCCGAGTGGCGATATCCAGGTGATCCTTCACCGCCATCAGTATGGTTCCAAAGCGTACCTTGTCCCAAATCCTCCCTGCCGTACAGCTTGATGAGCCGTTGTTCCTCGAGAAACGCAGCTTCGTTGCTTTCACAGTGTTCGATCGTCGGTTTGATCCACTCGATCGCTTCCTGCTGCCGCTTGCGTAGCGTGCGCCCGAGGCGCGTATCTGCTTTCCTGTGCGCTGCCCATCTACCACCTACGCCCTTACCAACGTACCGAGGCACGCCGTCAATGACGTAGGTGTAGACGTAGAAGGTCACTTGGCGGCCGCGCGGGCGTCGATTGCAGCATCCAGATTGGCATTCACCATTTCCAGACTTGCTGCCGCATCTACCATGCCCTTTCTTCCGCCGCCCTTGGACTTCAAAAGAGCCTCAGCAGCTTTCAGGCGCATGGCTTTCTTCACTCCCGCTGGAGCATTGCCCGCATCAACAAGCGCCAGAGCCTCAGCGATCAGTGCGTCTTGCGTCTTTTGATCGATTGGACCCATTTTGGTACTCCTCATGAGGAGGGGCGCGAGGCCCCTCCGTTGTCTTACTCAGCCGAAGCGGCTGCCTTGGCGGCCTGGCGGGCGCGGAGCTGCTCGACCACGCTCAGCTTCTTCTCACCAGCTGGAGCCGGTGCCGGAGCGGCGGTCTCGTCAGTGGTGACGGTCGTCGTGGTAGCGGCGGCCACCAGCGGCTTGGTCACGGCAGGAGCTGGAGCGGTGTCGTCCTCACCAGTGGTGATCGCGGCGCCGGTCTGGTCGGCGATCAGCATGGTCTCGACCTGGGCACGGTCCGTCTTCGGGGTGCGGAAGGTCTTGAGGTCGTACAGCTCGATCTGCTCGAGCACGTCGTCAGCGACATCGGTCTGCTTCGGAGAGAAGCTGGAGCCGGTGTAGCTGGCGTACTCGCCGCTCTTGTCCTTCTTGATGCGGAAGTTGTGGCCGCCCTTGAACTCGTACGGCGGCTCGGCGAGGTCGCCGGAGGCGAAGCCGTTCTGCATGGCCTTGAAGATGGCCGGGCCGAACTCGATCAGCTTCACCAGCTGGTTGGCGTCGTGCTCGACGGGGGTGTCGATCACCAGCACCTGGCCGATGTAGCTCTTCTTGCGGTAGTACTTCTTGCCGAGGGCCTCGTTGTGCTCGGGGTCCTTCTCGTCGTAGTACTTCTGCGACAGCGCGCAGATGGGGCAGTCCTCACCGTACATCTTCAGGCAGGCGACCTTCTCGCGCTTGCCGTTGACGACGAGCTCGTGCGTGAAGTTCTCCACCAGGAAGGTGAGAGGGTTGTTTTCGTCCAGGTCGGGGAGGAAGCGGACGGTGCTGATGGTGCCTACAGGAGCCTTCCAGAAGTTGAAGAACAGCTTCCAGTCCTGGTTGCCACCGCCACCGCTCGTCTTGGAGTTGAATGCAGCGACGAGATCTGCGAGGGACTTCTTTGCCATGGTTCAAACCTTTCAAAGTTACAAAGTGGTTGGAAAGTGCGTGAGCTCTCTTGCTCACCGTCTATTTATGCGGCCCGAGCGAAAGAGCCGCTTCCAACCTGCACAAAGTCAGCGTACGCAGTGTACAACCGACCAGATTTGCATTGTAACAAGAAGGGGGACCTTTCGGTCCCCCTTTCAGGTTTGAGTGGTCCTGGTTAGAGGATCACCGTCTGCTCGCCATTGGCAACGACGATCACCTCATCGACCTCAGCTCCCAGCCATGCGCACGTTTGCTGGAAGTACTGATCGCGAACGCGGTCGAGCGGAACGCTCTTGTCCGAGCGCGTTGCCTGGCGGTCGAGCACCGTCTGGAGCGGGTTCCAGAACTCGACACCGACCACCTCCATCCCGGCGTTGCGCGCCTCCTGCACCCAGCGAGCGCGCGACTTCCGCGTTGCGTTCGTGTTGTCGATGTACGCGTCCCCTCCGCCGAGCCGGCACGTCTCGAACGTGTTCTTGATCTTCACTGCCATGAAGTCGTCGAAGAGCTTGCCGTCCTTCGTTGCTTGGTCCAATGCCTGGCGGTAGAACTCAGGCGTGTACTGCACCTGCACGCCTGCCACCGAGGCGAGGTACTCGAGGCGGTACTGGTCCATCGACACGAGGCGATCGCAGGTCCGCATCTGGCCCTTCGTCCACGTCGACTTGCCCGAGCCTGACGGCCCGATCAAGAGGTACGCGGTTCCCGGCTTCACCGAGCCATACGGCTTCTTCGGCTGCGGCCAGAGGTCAGGCGTCACCTCGAACTTCTCGATCCACTCCTCGACCTTGCGGAGCTTCTCCTCGTGGTCGTCGGAGATGCGGCCTGCGGCGTCCGAGCGGAGGCAGTCGAAGAACGTGACCTGGTCCACGCCGAGCGTCCGTGACGTTGCCGCGCGGAATGCACCCACCTTCTGCGGGTCCTTCAACCCGTACGAGAGGTGGTGCTCGATGATCCAGCGCACCGTACGTGCGTCCGACGGCGAGAGGATCGTTCGAAGCTGCTCGTCCTCGAGCCAGGCCTGCGTGAACGCAACAGCTGAGTGCTGCTCGTGGCCTGCGTAGCGGCGGTACGTACCGCGCTCCTCGGAGTGCACGACCTCCTCAGCGGCCGGCTTGCCCACGTCGTGGTAGAGGAGGGCGATCCGGGCGATGTTGTTCTGGTGATGAAGGCGGGTCGGCGCGAAGCGGCGCTCGTACTGGTCGAGGACCATGAGCGTGTGCTCGCCGACGTTGGCCTCACGGTGCCAAGGCGAGGCCTCGACCGTGCTGCACATCCGGGCCCATGCGGCGGTGCCCTTGAAGTGCTCGATGTACTGAAGTGCGTTCATGGTGTATTCTAACACAGGTTGGGCCTCTTGGCCCAACGAAGTTGTAACCTGTTACAGGTCAGCAGAAGGTCTCGTAGAGGTTCGCGAACTCGTACCGAACCACGCCAGGCTGGTTGCTCAGCTCGTACCTGCGCAGCAGGATGTTGTACTCGTCACCACGGCGCAGGCTTCCGGCGTTGTTGCAGTGCTTCGAGACGTAGACCTGGTCGTGCTTCGCCCCAGTCTTCAGGTCGGTGAGGTCGACGTAGAAGTGCTTCGGCGGCGCCCAGCCATCGAGGCGGTAGCGACGAAGCTCGGTACCCAGTTCCTTGACGGTCGGTGGCTTCTGCTCTTCAACCTGCTTCAGCCGCTCGGTCGGTGTCAGCAGCGTGTAGTGGAAGAGCGAGTCCAGCGGACCCATGTTCGGTCGCACTGGCCCAGGCCAGATGCTGTTCCAGTAGGTGATGGAGCCCATGCTGCCGACCACCACCGCGCCGATCATCCAGAACCGCCGCCAGAAGGTGGTGCTGCACTCCTCCTTGCCGACCATGAAGGCCACAAACGACAGAAATGGCACCCACCCCCAGACGATCACCATCCCGAGAATGGCAACCAGCTTGTAGAAAAGGAACGCGATGAACTCAATCACTTCTTGCTCCTGATGATGACGCGGTCGGCCTGCACCTGCACCGGCCCGTTGATGCGAAGGGTGGCTTCTTCAGGCCGGGTCCAGCCGGTGTTCTCAGGCGGGCCGTAGTAGGCGATCAGCATCTTGTTGCCGCCCGAACCGATGAAGCGGAACTCGTATGCCTTGAGCTCCATGCCCTCGATCTTGTACTCGCTTAGAGGAATCCACCCCTTCTGCTTGCTCTCGCCCTTCTTCAGGGTGTTCGGGTTGTAGCAGTCCTTGCTGCCGTACGACACCTCGGTGTTGACGACCTCGGGGCACACCAGCAGCTCACCTGACGTGCTTTGCCAGTTTCGAAGCTCATGCCAAACCATGGCACGAGGGTACTTCTTGACGCTCATCACGCCACCGCTTTCAGCTCCGTCGCTGGAGACGTGGGAGGAGCCCTTGGCGAAGGCAGCCGATGCGCTGAGAATCAGCGCCACTGAAAGAAGGTAGGTAGTTGAACGATTCATCAGTCGATCCTCGTCTTCGCGTAGGCGCGCATCGTCGGGTAGTACTTCTTCAGCACGTCGATGAAGGCGTTGCAGCCGACTTCCTTGGCATCCATCCACTGCGTCGCGTTCTCGGACGGGTTGTAGATCATGAAGCCGCCCTCGTAGTCGTCAGTGCGGCCGATGTCGCGGTCCTTGCACATCGCAACGAAGCGACCACGCGCTGGCCGGATCTTGACCCATGCGAAGCCGCACGGGTACCAGACACCAGGGTTGGCATTGAGGTAGGCCTGCGTTGCCTTGGCGGCGGCCGCCTGCGCCTCGTTGTAGATGTCGAGCTCGGCTTGGAACTTGTAGGCGTCCATCAGCCAAAGATCCACATGATGCCTGCGCCGACCACGATGCCGAAGCACAGCGCAGCGAAGACGGAGTTGATGTAGAACCGACCGAAGCCCAAGTAGAAGAGGGCCATCAGCTTCATGTTGAAGTTAGTCAGCATTGTCGATCAGCCTGTCGAAGTAACCATTGATGCGCTCGAGCAGCCCTTCGAGCCTGTCGGCGAAGAAGCCGCAAACGTCGCGCGTGATGGCGAACGCCACGTAGATCGTGCCAGGAACGGCGACAATCAAGAGGTTGATGAGACCAAGGATGAACTTGACCATGATCAGAAGTGCGGGTTGCGTTCGTCGTGGTGGCCGTGCACCATCCAGAAGCCACGGCCCTGTTCGCGCCAGCCGCCAGAATCCTTCCACCGGCGGAACTTCTTGCCGACGTCGGTGGTGACGATCCAGGTGGGCGAGATCTTGGTGATGGTGCCGACGGGGTACGAGTCACCGTTGAACGACTTCGAGACGAAGTCGCCGACCTTCGGTGCCAGCACGAGGCGGTAGCGGGGCCAGTGGCCCTCACCTTCGTCGCAGCCGAGGTACGTCTCGCCGGTCATTGCCGTCAGGTACCTCGCCATGCTCTCGGCCTGCTCGAAGAACTCGAAGTCACGGGAGGTCATCCAACCGCGCGCCTTGCCGTTGTGCGGGTGCTTGGCCCAGACGGCGTCGGTGTCGGGGTAGGTGTCGGTCACTTCCTTCGGAAGGCCGTTGTGCAGGCGAATGTAGAACATGGTGCCTCCGTTGATGTTGCTATCTTACATCAACGGCCAAGTTTGTACACAGGCAGGTTGTAACGGCGCTCAGGTGTAACTGTGCGCCGGCCAGTTCTTCGGGCGGTGGCGCCAGCGGATGGTGCGCTGGCACGAGCTCTCCAGCGAGGAGTAGAGTGTGATCTCGTGGGGACGGCAGAGCCGGTCCAGCGGAAACGACCAGTACGTTCCGTTCCACCAGCGGATGACGCTTTCATTCTCCATGGTGGAAGCCGGCCACCAGCCCACTGAGGGCGGAGGTCCAGAGTGCCAGGTCTCATCGACCCACTCGTCCAGGTCTCGAAGGTTCAGCTCGAAGGTCATTGCGACCGCCTCTTCATCCAGGTGTAGCTTGATCCGTCCGGCAGCTTCCCATCTTCGACGGATCCACCTGCGTCCTTGGCACCGACCATGCCCTCTGGCTCCGACACCATGCAGACGTGCGTCACGCCCTCCTCCTTGCGCTTCTCGCCCATGAAGGACAGCGCGTCCATCAGGCGGTCCTCGGTGAAGGTGCGGCACTTCGGCTCGGCCCAGCCCGGAAGGAACTCGGTCGGCGCGTGTTGGATCCAGAAAACTACGATGCTCATGGCCATGATTTTATCACAGCCATGAGCTTCGTGTTAGGAAAAGTGTAACCTGAGTTGGATCAGAAGATCGGGTAGTCGGCGTACTCGGCAGCTGGCGGAGTGAAGTTGGTCGTCCAACGTGCCACCTTTGAGACGCGTACCTCTTCGATGTAGCCCTTGAACGGGTAGGCGACTGAACCGTTGGTAGAGCCGGCACCCACGTAGAAGGCCAGCGAACCGTAGCTATCCCAGCTGGTGGTTCCGATGTTGTACGTACCAGCTGACGTGCCGTTGATGTACAGCGTCAGCGTCGCTCCGTTGCGCACCAGCGCGATGTGGTTCCATGCCTGGTCCGTGATCAGACCTGCCGAGCTTTCGATGATCGGAGCTGCGTTGTTGGCGTTGAAGCAGAAGATTGCCAGCGTCTTCGTGTTGCCTGAGCGGTTGTAGTAGAAGCCCCAGGCGTTGTTCGTGAAGACGATCGGGTGAACAAAGTTCGAAAGCGGAATGTTCAGCGCGGTGTTGGAGGTGCTGTCAGGCCACATCCAGAACTCGTACGTGAAGTTGCTGGTGCCCATCGAGTTGTACGTCGATGCTGCGGTAGACAGGTAGTTGCCGGTTGCGCCAGTAAAGTTGATGCTTGATCCGCCAAACTTGGACTGCGTCGTGCTGATGGTGGTGCCGGTGCCGGTGCGCGTGATCGTCTGGTTGCGGCTCGTGTCCAAAAACGTCGTGCTACCGTTGCTACCGTTGCCGTGCAGAAGCAGCGTGGTAGCGTAGGCAAGCGGATCCGCGATGGCACCAAACTTGACGGCGTTAGCCACAGTCGTTGCGCTGAAGGTCGGCGTGCCCGAGCCCTGCTTCGTCAGCGTTGCGCCGACTGGCGATGCGTCAGTGGTGCTGTTGTCGAAGGAGACCAGGATCTTGGTGTTCGGCACGTTGGGAAGCGGACCGCGCGGCGGTGAGAACGCAGCGGTGTAGAGCGCCGTGCCGTTGACGTAGCGGAACTGGGAGATGGATCCAGCGAAGTTAATGGAGCCTTCATCGAACCAGCCGATGTTCCACGCGTTGTTCAGCGGCGAGATGGTGCGAGCAGCGTTGTCGGTGCCCTGCACCGTTCCATTGATGTACAGCGTGGTGACGTTGCCGACGCGGCAGACCGCGATGTGGTAGGTGGTGTTCGTGCTGAGTACCAGCGTGCTCGTGATGCGTGGACCACCCGAGATGTCCACCTGCACGTGGCCTGACGCATCGGTGTAGCAGCCCAGCTTGGGAACAGCGCCAGAGCCGTTCGAGCATCCCCAGAAGAAGATGCTGGCGACAGAGGTCGTGAAACGGAAGTACCCCTCTACCGTGAAGTCACCAGTCGGCGCGTACTGCGCCGAGTTGGCGGGCAGGGTGTAGTACTGACCGGCCGACAGGTTGATCTCCTGCCGGCCGGTGTCAAAGACGACACCGTATCCAGATTGTGAGCTCTTCATTGGTTCAGACCTTAGTAGTTGAGGCCAACAACCGAGCCATACCAGTTCGTACCACCGTCATGCGTCACCAGCTGGATGATGTCCATCTTGCTGCCAGTTGCAGTCAGCGTTGGTGTAGCGCCGCCCTGCCACTTGACCGAAGCTGGCCATGTAACGGTGCGGCCACCAGTTGCATCCTGCGTCAGGAACATGGTGAGCGTGAACACGCTGCCGGCAGCTGGCACGTTGCTGAAGGAGATCGACGTGATGTTGGCCGTCATCGTAACAACGTACGCGTTGCCGACCGAGCAGTCGATGGTTGGAGTTGCCGAGAACGATGGGGCGTTCCGCTTCTCCGACCAGCCGCTCAGCAGGTCGATACGACCGCTGTAGTTGACCGCAACGCGTACCGCGTTCTGAGTTGCCAGCGCGATACCGGCACCAGACGTGTTGCGAGCAGCAACCACCAGCGTGCCGTTGGTGTTCACCGTCGAACCGCTGATGAGCGGGAACGTTGCGTTGGCCCACAGAACGAAGGCGTCGTTGGTCGACGTGATCGCAGATGTACCCGAGTAGCCAACCTGCAGCGAGCCGCCCGAACCGTTCACCGGAACCGACGTCGTCGAAGAGAAGGCGATGCCGGCCTGGAAGGTAGAGAAGTTGGCGACAGTGCCGCCGTTGAAGCTGGCGGAGAACGTCTGCCAGGTAGGAGCGGTGCCAGCACCGTTCGAGGTCAGAACCTGACCTGACGTGCCACCAACGGTGGCGAGCTGCCATTCACCGTCCTTCGTGATGCGGAAGCGCTCGACGTCGGTGGTCGTTGGAGCTGTCGAGAAGACGACCGCACCACCAGCGCCGGTACCGAGACCGCCACGGATGATGACGTTGCCACCAGTCGTCGAACCAGCACCACCGCCGGTACCGCCGCGGAGCTGCACAGCAGCACCGGTGCCGCTCGAAGCCGTGCTGGCACCGCCCTGCAGAAGCAGAAGACCTGGAGTGCCGGCGCTGTTGTCACCAACGGTGATGAACAGCGACGTTGTTGGAGGCGTCGTGCTTGCAGCGGTCGTGATGGTGTTGACCGATGCGGTGTTCGAGCCGGTGAAGGTCGTGAACGAAGAAGAAGCTGCTGCTGCGTTCTGCCATGTTGGCGCGGCACCCGAACCGTTGGACGTCAGCACCTGACCAGATGAGCCAGGGGCCGAGGCCAGCAACCATGCGCCCGAGGCGTCGATGCGGAAGCGCTCAACTGCCGAGGTAGTCGTGCTCGTCTGGAAGATGAGCGCACCACCAGTACCACCAGCACCACCGCGCAGACCTGCTTGAATGGTGACGTTGCCGCCGCTGCCAGCGCCCTGAGAAGGATCGCTTGAACCACCCTTGATGAGAACTGGACCGCCAGCGCCCGATGCAAAGCTGCCTGGACCAGCGCCGCCAGAGATGCTGACTGAACCAGCAGTGGTGCTCGATGAGGAGCCGCCTGCCGTGATGGTGATGTTGCCGCCAGCAGACGAGCTGCCGCTTACGCCACCGCCGAGAAGGGAGATGCTACCACCCGAGCCCGAGCCAGCGCCACCGGTACCACCAGAGAGGGTGATATCGCCACCAGCGCCAGTGACACCACCAGCACCAGCTTGAACGAGGAAGCTACCACCGTTGATACCGGTGCCAGGAGAACCAAGCGCCTGAATGGTGTTCGTGCCACCAGCGGAACCGAGGCCAAGGATCGTGGAGCCGTCGTTCCACGTGAACTTCGTGGAGAAGGCGGTCGTGTTGGCTGCCGACTGGTACACGATGGTGCCAGTGGAACCACCCTGCAGGGTGCTCAGCGACTGAGGAGCACCGTTGAACTGCGTGAAGGTGAGGGCGGTCGTGCCAACCGTGATTGGATCGTCAGTTGTCAGGACCCAGCCAGTCGAGCCGTACAGCGTGCCTGCTGTAACGAAGGTGTAGGCGCCTGAGGTAACCTCGTTGGCAGGAGTGCCGTCGAAGTCGGTCGCGCGGGTCCAAGAGCCCGAGGCGGCAACGTAGATGCCGTTCTGCGAGGCAGTCGTCTGGTTCTTGACAAGGACGCGGTCACCGCTGTTGAGGGCAACGCCGTCGATCGTCTGAATGCCGGCCAGCGTGATGTTGGCGGTGGTTGCCGCACGAACGGCGTTCTTTGGGTCGAGGCCCTGACCGATCGAATCAACGTAGCTCTTCGTCGCGAGGTGCGTCGAGAGCGTCGGATCCTGACCGCTCACAGCGTTGCTGAATGTCCAGGTGCCGGTGATCGTCTCGTTGCCACCCACACGGGCCAGCAGCGTGCCGTCAGTGATCTGCGTTTCAGCGATCTGGATTGAGGTGCTGGTCGATGAGGTGACCAGGCCCTTGCCATTGACGGTGATCACTGGAACAGATGCTGCACCACCAACTGAGCCGGGACCCGAGTTGACGGTAGCAAGAGTGAGGGTGTCGGTACCACCGTCGATGGTGCCGGTTACGTCACCGGTGATTGTGAAGGGGCCGCCTACGCCGCCCCCACCTGCCGCGGTCCAGCCGGAGCCGTCATACACGTAAAGGCCGGCGGTCGCCGATGTCTTGTAGAAGAGCTCGCCGGTGTTTGGGTTGGATGGGAAAGTGGTGCCGCTGTCGACAACGAGGTTGACTACCTCGCTACCTTCGCTCAGCTGAATGCCGTCTACGAGCATGGGATACTCCTGATGAGGGTGGTCAGGCGTATTTAGGGCAGAACTGCTCAGACGATGAACGGGACGGGATCATCTCCAAAGGCGTCGTTCTCGTCACCCGGCTCAACGTATTCATTCACCTGCTTGAAGGCGTCGTCGTTCCACTCAGCAAGGCGCTTGATGAGGCGCACGATGCCGATGGTTGCCATGACCGCGTCGTCGGTGGCGCCCGCCTTGGCCTCGTACGAGCCGCCCTTGGCGACGAAGTTCTTCAGCTCGAACAGCAGGTGCTCTGAGTTGATCTGCAGGCCGTTCTTGGTCTTCTCCACCAGCTGCTTTAGCTGCAAGCAGGAGAGCACCTTCGTCTTGCCGGAGGTGAAGACGCCCAGCTTCCCAGGCACGTCGCAGTACAGCTCGGCGTGCTCAGGCTGCTTCTCGTCGTTCATGTAGAGAGCCGCAACGGCTTCACCAATGCCGTTCCGTTCAAACGTCCACAGCACCTCGGAGCGACCGCGGCCCACCGGTTCGGACAGCTTGAGGATGATCCACTTCAGCTTGGCGTACAGCAGCGGGATGTTGACGTTGTTGGTGCGGTACTCCGCAACCTGGTTCAAGGCCGGAAAGTCAAACACCTCGATGACCGAGAAGTCCTTGTTGTTGCCGGTTGCCGGGTCAAGAGAGATGAGGTACGTCTTGCCCAGGCCGCCGAGGCTCTCCTCTGGAACCCAGAACTTGAAGCCCATGTCGGTGTGGTGCACCGGCTTTGTCGTCAGCTGCTGCAGCTTCATCGAGCTGATCAGCATGGCGTCGCTGGACAGGAACTCACAGCCGACTTCCTGGCGGGTCTTCAGCTCGCCAAGCATGTTCAGCATCTCCTGCCAGTACTTGTCGCCTCGCTCAGGGTGCTCGCGCCAGTTTACCTGGAACGGCACGAAGCCGATGGCTGGTGCGTCGTCGCTGCTTTCCTGTACGACGGTGGGGTCGGCATTCTCGCTCTCTAGCTGAGACGCCATGGCGCGGCGCCACAGCTGAGCAAAGAGCTCGGTGTCCCCGTTGGGCGTCGAGCTGACGATGGCTGAACCACCAGTTGACAGCGTTGGAGCAAGCGACGCCCACAGCGCCTCTTGAATGCGCGGGTTGATGAACGCGAGCTCGTCGAGGTACAGCTTGGTGATTGACAGACCACGACCCGTCTTCTCAGTGGTGGCCTCTGAGATGATGCGCGAGCCGTTGTCGAACCACACTGAGTGACGGTTCCAGTACTTCAGGCCCGGCTTGATCCAGTTGGGCAGTTCCTCGTATGCAAAGCGAACGCGCTCGGCGATCTCAAGCGCGTGGCCCTGGTTCTTGGAGGCGATCAGGATCGTGGCGTCGGCGCTGCTGTCCTCATCTCCCTCGGCCTGGTCTTCAACGTTCTTCTCAGGCTCGTAGAACATGGCGAACCAGAGCAGGTACATGGCGGCTGTCAGCGTCTTACCGCACTGGCGCGGCTGCAGCGTAATCACGTACCGGTTCTCGTGCATGCACCGCACGAAGCGCTCCTGGTACTCAAACATGTTGAACTTGATTGTGCCGCGCTTCGGGTGCTGGATCTTGATGTACTTCTTCATGAAGTACACCGGGTCCCGCTTGCAGCGGGCCAGCTCCATGATCATCTCTGGAGTGTACTCGTCCGTCGCGTACGCGCGCTTGAGCTGCGGGTTCTTCATACGAACTCGGCGTTGTACTCCTGCCGGGCCTTTGCATCACCAAGCAGGTACAGCATCTGCTGCCAGTGGTGGTCGCTGGCAATCGGGAGGTCCCAGTAGCCGATGGACACGTAGGTGAACGGCGTCAGGCCGGCCTCAGTCTGGCCCCACAGCTCGGCAAACGGTCCGGTGCGGCCGTTCGGGGTGGAGCTGACGATGAGCTGGCCGCTCTGGCCGATGCAGGGGAGAATGACATCGCGCACGTACTCCTGCACGGCGAGGTGGCAGTACGCGAGGCCGTCAAAGATGGCAAGGCTGAGCGACATGCCGCGGCAGCAGCTCTCAGTCGTGGCACCAAACTTGACGCAGCTGCCGTTGTCAAACTCGATGCTCAGCCGATCAAAGCGCTTGCAGCCTGGCTTCAGCCAATCAGGCAGCTGGTCGTAGGCGTTGCGCAGCTGCTCGGCTGCCACCTTGGCCTGGTCGTGCTTGATGGTGCCGAAGAAGATGGTCTTGTAGCTGCTGAACAGCGCCCTCCACAGCGCGTAGCCCACGAGGAAGGTCGTCATGCCTGCTTGGCGAGGAGCCTTGGCGACCACGAACTGGTTGCCGTGAAAGGTAGCTACTGCCTGCTCCTGAAAGGCGCGTGGCTTGAGCGCGTGGCTCTGCAGCTTGGCGTACGTTGTGATGAAGTAGTACGGATCAGCGGCGCAGCGAATGAGCTCATCCTGCTGGTGCTGCGCGTATTGAACAGCGCGAATGCGCTTGGAGTAGATTGTCATGCTGAGTGTTCGAACAGGAAGTTCTCTAGCAGCTGCACTACCTTCTCGTGCAGCAGAACCTCGAAGTGGTTGGCCTTGACTTCTACCTTCCGGCCAAATGGAAGGGCTCGCTGACTGGAAACTGTGACGATGCTGTCGTTGGGCTCGGGAGTTGTGGGAAGGCTGCCACCTGTAGAGATGATGGAGAGCGTGGGGGTGTGCAGCTTCAGCTGCGAAATGAGCTCGATCTTGCCTGACGTCGGCGTGATGTCCTCGATCACCTTTGGATGACCAGGTACCCAGCGCAGCGCCGTCGCTGCCTTGCTCCCACCGAAGGGAGCTGAGATCGTCACGAGGTTGTCGACGCGGTCAACGTGCTCGGCTGCCATCAGGACTGCAAGCACGCCACCGAGGGAGTGCCCAACGATGGAGAAGCGACCCGTCTTGGGCAGCCGCTTTCGCACCTCGTCCATGCTGTCGCGCAGCGGCTGGTGCGAGCTGTAGTTGATCGGCACGATGTCGTGCGATGGAAGCTTCGCCTGCACGTAGTTGAACGAGCGGTGCGAGCTGTTGAGACCGTGGATGTAGGCGATTTGCATGGGCCTATTTACCGCGGCCCGGCGGTCACTTCCTCTTCTGAGCGTCTTTTTCAGCGTAGCTGCGAAGCGCGTCAAGCGAATGCAGCAGCTCAGGGGGCGTCATTCGCTTTCGCTCTTCGATTTCCTGCTGAACCTTCTCGTGGTCATCAACGTAGCGGAGGTCCCAAAGATCGTGGTTGGCATCGGTTCCACCGATGAGCGCACCCCACGTGAAGCGCGCATAGATGTTGCCGTACAGCGTATTCCAGCTTTCCTTGCCGACATTGAAGCCGCGCTTCCTCAGTTCATTGAACATGATGTCGCGCTCGAATTCAGCCTGGTCCCGCTCGATCGTCATGACCGACTTGGGCTTTTCTGGCTTAGGCTCGCCATGCCAGAGCGTGCTAAGAAACTTCTTGAAGCTCGTCTTCATAGCGCGTCAAAGTCCTTCTTCATGTCCTCGTAGTCGACCGAGCTGACGTTGTCGTGAAAGGCGGCCCAGAAGCGCTTCATCTCTGGGCCGCTGATGTCGTGAACTGCCCATGGGAAGTCAACGCTGCCTTCCTCATCCACCTGCATGGACTGGCCGGTGAAGATCTGCTTGAGCTCAGGGCGGGTTTGAACGGCTTCCATGACGTACTTCTGGCATAGCTGCGTTTCGCGCTTGGGCGGCTTTTCACCGCCGCCGCCCATCCAGCGGAAGCTGATGAAGTGCATGTAGATTCCAACTCCGCCTGAACCTTGGTCTGCCCAGAGGTCATCCAGCTTCTCCATCTTGGCCTGTACCTCAAAGAGCAGGCCGACGGCCTGGCGCACGCGCTTCAGGTCCTCTTCACCGTACTGCACCTTCGGCTCAACCTTCTTGGCTCGCGCCTCTTGAACTGGTCTGAGGCTGTTCAGGAAGTCAATAACGTCATGCTCGAGCTGCAGTCGCTTCTTGTGAACTCCGGTGTCAGAGGTGTATTCAATCGACCAGCTCTGTCCGTGTGGAGCAATTCGGATGCCGCGCTCGCCAATGTGGAAAACATTGATAACGTCCTTCGCGTACTTGTTGATCTTGGCGTAGAAGCCCGCCTTCTTGAGAATTACCAGTAGCATTGCAACCCGCTCCTCCTTGCTGAAGAGGCTCTCAGCTACTGGCTCAGCGTCAACGATCTCGAAGCGGTCAGGACCAAGCTTCTTCAGCGTGTAGTGATCGTCGATTGGTTGGTGCAGAGTAAAGAGGGCGCGGCTGTGCTGCCCTTCTGGTGGGCGCGCGCTGTAGGACGGGCTGTAGTCGATGTAGCGGCCATCCTCGGAAAAGCTGTTGACGAAGCCGCTCGCCAGGTGGCGCTTGCTGCTCCAACCGATGGTGGCGTTGCCCGTCCTAAACCGCTGACCGTGCGCGTTGAGCAGCACGACGGCGCCCTTATCCAGCAGCTGGTTGACGATGGTGACAAGCAGAGGATGGTCCTCGCTCTCCTTCATCGGCTTCTTGTCCAGCTCCTTGAGCTTGGTGATGATCCACTGCTCGTCGCCATGGCCGATCTTCGTCTTGTGGCCCTGGCCAGACAGGAGGTCAAGCAGCCATTCCTCGGTGCCGATCTCCTTGCGAACGCGGAAGGAGCGGGCGGTCTTGTCGCCGAACGCTCCAATGATGCAGCGCTTCCCACGCAGGAAAGCCAGCTTCGCCTCAAACCCGGCCTTCGTGATGAGGTTCAGCATGAGCTCGGCCATCTCATGGTCGCTGAATAGGCTCTCCTTGACTGGCTTGAGAGGCAGCAGCTCCTCAACTGCCTTCTCAAACGTCAGGTGGTGGTCGTGCCCTGCCTTCTTGCCGTTGTGGTACCACACGATGTCCCACAGCTCATCATCGTCCGGGAAGAGGTGCACATTGAAGGCTGAGCCCTCCACAAACACCCAGATGCTTTCAAGATGGACTGTCAGCCCAAGCTTCTTTAGGTGCTGGTACGCCATGCGCAGCAGCTCCTTGTCGGCGAGGATCTCCTGCAGCTTCATACGCGGATGTAGCCCCTGTTGCCCCTGCCGGTGATCATGAACTTGCCGTTCTTGTGCTTCGTTAGCTTGAGGTTCTCAAGCGTGTCGCCGTCCGGAAGGACCTCAAACCAGCCCGATGCCGACTGCTCATCCCTTCGGTAGTACAGCACGTGCATTTTGCCTTTCACGCCAACACCGACGACCTTTGCAATCGACAGCCTGTCTGGCGTGTAGCTGCCCTGAAACTCAGAGATCTTCACAAATACGGGCTCACCCTTTTCGAGGCGCTGCTTTACCATGTCCCAAAGAATTGGGGCAAGAACGTCGCTCTCGAAAAGCTCCTGTACCTTCATACCGTGATTCGCTTCTTTCGATCTTTGTACCGCAGGAGGTAGCCCGTCTTCTGCTTCACCAGCTCCAGGTCTTCATCATCTGAGCTTAGAAGCTCGAAGCTGTGCTCTCTATCTGTTACTGGATCAGTGAAGAAGGCCTGCACGTGTTCAGCGTCGGTCTTGTTCACCCGCATGACTTTCACTTTGTGCTTCTCATCCTTGCCGCTCAAGTTTGAGATCTCTACCTCGGCAAACACTGGTTCGCCCTTCTTCAGCAGCACGCCAAGAAGGTCAGCTAGAATGCCATCGTAGGCGATCTCAAGCAGCGTCATTCGTCAGGCGCAATCTGCGCAGGGAAGAAGCGGTGACCGGTGGTGTCCACCTTGCCGGTCTTTGGGTCAACCTTCTTGTGGGGATTACCGCCATAGTGCTGCGCCTGCCGCTCAACGCGGGCGTGCAGCTGCTTCATGGCAGCGATGATGCGCTTCTGATCGTACGGCTTGGCAGGGTTGGTGCCATCCAGCATCTTGAAGCCAGGGTCAAACAGCTCGTGCGCCTTCATTTCTTTGTCCCGTAGTTCTCTTGATCGAAGTCGGCCATTGCCTTGTCAAACTGCTTCTTTGCTGTAGCGGACCGCTTCTCGTACGTCTTGATCATCTTTGGAATGTCGCTGACCACCTCTTCTGGTGTCTTGAACTTCTTCTTGTCAAAGCCAGTAAACCAGCTGTAGCCGGTTCTCCAGAAGCCCTTCTCATACCAGATGAGATAGAAGTTCTTTTGCGCTGCATTTTGCACGGGTGGCTTGTTGGGGCTTGTTGTGTAGAAGAAGGTATCTGGCAGCTCACCCTTAACGGCGAGGTGGCGGCCGCTTGTATCGATCCTGGCATTGGAGCTCTTGAGCGCCTTTACGATCAGCTTCAGCTGAAATTCTACCTCGTCATTGTCCATTGGCGTTTCGCCGCTGAGCTTCATGCCAAGTCGATCAATGTCTTCAAGCGACATTGCATCACCGATCCAGTTAAGCACTGTTTCGTAGTTCTTGGGGTCGGCAATGAAGGACTGAGAGAGGACTGCCTTCAGCTTCGCGACCTTGTTCGGATGGGCTTCCTGCAGAAGCTCAGCGAAGCGCATGTCAGTCCTCCGCTTTGATTGTCTGCTTGCAGAGGTCGATCCAAACGTCGCGCGGCATGGTGACACGAATGCTTCCCTCGCCGTCACGGATGTCGATCATCTCGCTGTCGCCGTCCACCTCTACGGTGAACTCATCCGACTTGGCCATGATGCCCTTGTGCTTAGGCTCGTCGTCCTGCTCAGCCACAACGACTGGAGTAGAAATGTTCAGGGCAAGAAGGTCTTGTAGGATGCTCATAGTGCGGCTTTCAATCTTGCGAAATATGCCAATCTGCCAGCGGCAATCTTCGCGTTGTGTTCAGGGGAGCGCTTGAGTTTCTTGCCAAGTTTTGCCTTGGCCATCTTAGCTCGGGCTTCATCGCTGACAAAGTAGTTCGTTCTGCCTCGACCGCCCTCATCAATGTTGGTCAGAATTCCTGTACCATTGATGCGCCTGCCATACTGTCTGACGAGCATGCGTTCTAGATCGTAGGCATCCTGCGCCATTTCGAATGTTTGCACGATCTCGATGCGAGGCTCACCAACTTTCAAAATGACATTCTGTAGCAGCTTGTTCTTGCACGTCCCGTTGCGGGCTTCCCACAAATGAAATTGCGAGCGCCTACCACTGCCCTTTCCGATGTAGAAAGGCAGATCTGTCTTTGGATCGACATACTGATAGACGTAGTGCAGCATCAGTGCAGATTTTCAAGTTTGTACTTGACGCGGTGAACTTCACCCTGAAGCTCCTCGAACTTGTTGATCAGCCAGCCGTCCTGCGGGATGGCCGACTTGATGGAGCCAAGGTAGCTGTCCAGCTGCTGGACGAACTCAAGAGGGCTCTGCTCGCTGAACGGATTTGGCTCGCTCAGTGGGATGTGGAACTCAGTGCCGTACTTGCCCATGTACATCTCAACGAGCTCGTCGGTAAGGTCCTGCAGGGTCTCGTACAGCTCGCCGAGCGCCATGTGCTGGGCAAACGACTTGACCTTCCAGTGCCACATGTGCGCCACGTCACGTGCCTTCTGCAGCGTGGCGACGAAGTAGGCCATTGTGTTTTCGACAGAACCTTCCATGATTTGCTCCTAGCAGGTGAGCTATTTAGCGCCCGGCGGCTACCTTCCGGACAAGTTTCGCGTCACGGTTCTTCACCGCCTGTAGCAGCGTCTCCTCGGTCTTGCGATCCGCTTCAAACAGCAGCCACTCAGAGAATGTGACGGCAGTGCTTTCACCCATCATGCGCTTGAAGGTGTTCATCACCTTGCCCCAGTACCAGGAGCCCCGGCGCTTGCCCTTCTTGACGGAGTGCTTCGCCTCCTGCCACTTGTGCTCGGCTGTCTCAACCGACACGCCGTGCTTCTCGGCCATCTTCTGAACGTAGGCGGTTGGCATCAGTCCTTCTCCCCAAACTGGTTGGCCAGCACGCGCTTGATGAACTCAGTGAACTTCTTGAAGTCGTGCGCCTCTTCAGCCTTCACCCACTCGCTGCGCTTGTCCCAAGGCAGCTGCTCGCCATTACCGAACTGACACTGCCAGATGATCTGCCCGCTGCGGCTGCTCCCCCTGCCGCGCTTGACGACGTAGATGAAGCCTTCAGGATCAGCTTCCGGATCATCCATCAGCCGACGAACTTCGAACCTCGCCTTGTTAGCTGCCTTCTCGCGAACGCGGTGGATTGAGAACGCGGTGCCGGGGATGACGGTTTCTCCAGGCCAGCCGCTGATCAGCTTTGGGAGCGTGAGCTTCGGGTCAGCTGCCTCGTGCATCTTCTCAAGTGGCTTCACGTCCTTTGGCAGCTTGCGATCGTTCTTCCATGCCTTGAGCCAGGCCTCAGCGTCTCTCTTGAAGGCCTTGTACCTGCCCCGGTTGAACGGTCCCTCGAAGTTGGGGTGCATCTGGTGGAACAGCTCGTAGTGCTTGTCCCACAGGCGCCCGCCCCAGTCGCTCTCCAGGAAGTCATACGCCTTTTCCAGGTTAGCTTCGGTCTTGCCGCCCTTCAGCAGTCCTTGGTTGCAGGCAAGGTCAACGATCTTGTGAATCATGGCGCGCTCAGCCGTGTCGTTCTTGTACTGCCCCTGGTCGCTCTCGCTAACTCGCTTTGCATCAGCGACTGCCCCGCATTTCACGAGCATGTTCCAAAGCCACCACTTGAACTTCAGGAAGTTGTGAAGGTCCTTCTCGCTAACCTGGACTGATTCAATGCTGGCGTTAAACACCTGGTGCCTGAACACCCATGAGTTCTTGTAGATCTTGCTCTCTGGCAGAGTGACAGCGGCAATCGCGACGAGATTTTCGTCCATGAGTTGGTACACCTTGTAGGAGACGTCGAAGGCATCGTCATCTTCTGGCGGCTTCTTCTCAGCATAGAACCCGTCCCGCAGCATGAAGTGCTCCGGAAAATTCTCTAGACCCTCAAACAGCTCAGCTACGCGCATCTCAGTCCTTCTTCAGCTTGCGCTTCACGGCCCCGCGCACGCTCTCCATCTTGCGCGCGTAGGCGGGATCCTTGTTCTTGTTGAACGTGATCTGCTGCTGCAGCGAGCCGTTGATCTTCTGCATGTCACCACCGCGGGTCTTGATCAGCCAGTCAGCAAGCGCGTCCACGCCGAGCTCACGGAACTTGCCCTTGGCGTCAGGCGCGTCGCTGTCGTGCCACTTGACGCGCTGCTTCTCCTGCATGAGGGCTTCATCCAGCTCCTCAACCGATACGTCCTTGCCAACTGGACCAGTGAAGTAGTGGTTGCCGTCCTTCACAGCGACCTTGTCAAGCGCGTGCTGCTTGTCACGTGCCATGACCTTCATTTCCTGGTTGTGCTTCTTGGACTTGACGAGGAACGGCTTCTCGTCCTTGGCACCCTCACCAAGCACCTCGCCCTTCATCTTGTCCAGATCAAACACGCCGAAGCAGCGGTCCATTCCTGGCACCTCAGCGCTGACCAGGTTCTTGCCACCCTCCTGGCGGCCCTTGAACTTGATCTTGCCGGCGTACTCGCGGTGCTTGACCTTGACCTCGGACTTCCAGTCATCCAGCGACTTGGTGTCGTCGCTCTCAAACAGCTCATTGACCTTCATGTGCTCTCCTTGTGCCCGGCGGGCAGCTTCTTTCCGTTTACCAGCTTCACCGTAAAGTGGCCGAGATCGTTCAGCGTGTGCAGGTTGTGCGCGATCCGCTGCTTGGGGTTGTTCTTCACCATCTGCAGGTGGTGCTGAAAGGCCTCTTCCTCGTTGTTGAAGAAGGTGACGGCATCGTTCATGCCGCTTTCAGTGTCATCCTTCTTGAGCCGCCGAAGCCAGGTGTCCTTGCCTTCGTTCGAGCGGGCCTTGCGCGCCTTTCGAACGTCCGAGAACAGGCTCTCATCCACCTTAGCCAGGTGCGTCGCTACGAGCTTCTTGACCCACTCTACGAAGTGATCGAGGGCCATCTTCCTGCTTGGAGCGCGAAAGTTCATGCTCTTGACAGCGGTGCTTGGGCCCTTCCACGGGGCCTTGAACACGAAGCCCCAATCGCTGAAGGTGTAGGCTGTCATCTTGCACATCCCGAGCTCTTCGTCTTCCAGCAGCTGCTTGATGACGTACTCGACCGTGCCATCCCTTTCGGCCTTCTCCTGCTCAAGGTAGTACCCATGACCAACCATGATGTGGTCATCAGCACCTTCCATGAGCTCGGCTACGCGCATGTCACTCCCGTTCTGGCTTCTTTCCAGTCGGCATGACCTTGCTCTTGACGCGCGGTCCACCCTTGGTGGCGTCGGCCAGCGCCGCCATGGCGTCGTTCTTCAGCGTCAGCTTGCCGTCTTTGCCCTTGACTGGCACAAGTCGGTCGATGTGCGTGACCTTGACGTCGCCCTTGCGGACGCTCATAAGCTCGTCTACTCTCACTTCAGCTCCTTTACATCAGCATCCACGCTGATCATTCTCATGATGTCCTCGCGGCTGGCCACGACGACGTTGCTTGCCTTTGCCTGACCGCCGGCGTAGGGAACGAACGCGCTGTTGCGCTTGCGGTCGCCCTTCACACGGGCACGGGTGGCAGCCGCGTTCAGGGCGATGTTCAGGTAGTTGGCAGCCACCTCGGCGTTGCGGGCAGCGTAGCGCGGCTCAACGATCTCAGTGTACTGCGTCTGGGTGTTGAAGGCATCCATGGCGGCGTCGTACACGGCATCGATCTTGCTGTCGATCGCCACGTCCTCAGCGTCCTTGGTATCGGCCGGCGTTTGGCCCGGGGCCTGCATCTCGGCCAGCTCTCCCTCAGTCACCTGGTCGTACTCAACGACGCTGGTGGTTGGAGCGGTCTGAAACAGCTCATCCAGCGGGTTCACGAACTTCTGATCAGTACTCATGCTGTCACCTCAAACTCGAAGTCCCATGGGAAGTCATCGTCACCAACGTTATCACCGCAGAACACCAGGTTGGCTTCATCGAACAGCTCCTTCAGCTCCATGGTGTCCTTCAGGACGAGTGTATACTCCTCGCTGCCAACCTTCTTTGCCTTGTGCTTCTTGAAGAAGCGCCTGTAGTCACGCTCAACCTCAGGCTCCATGCTGAAAGGAGACGCGTAGTAGGCCTTGATGTGAATTGGAGACAGCATGAGAGTGGCCTTTACGGCCTCTCCAGCCAGCGCATTCGTGTTGACCTGCATGCTGACGGTGCTCTCCTGCACAAGCAGCTCATTCAGCTTCATACGGCTCTCCCTAGAGCGGGCGGTTGGCGCTTCACGATGCGCGGGAACATCGTCTTCTCGGTGACAACACGGAAGGTAGCGTTGTGGCGGCTGGCAAACTCGGCGGCAGCCTTCCACTTGGCGTCATTGACCATCAGCGCCAGCTTGTCGCGGTCTGACTTGGCAGCGGCAGCGATGCTCTCCTTGAATGGCTTGATCTCAACGATCTCCTTGCGGATGGAGCCATCGACATGGCGGTACAGGAGCACGATGTCAGGGAAGTAGCGGTGCACCTGTCCATCCAGCGGACTGATGTACGGAATGAACAGCTCCTCCGAACCCCACTTGATGATGGCGTCGTTGTTGTCCAGCCACTTGAAGAAGGCGAGCTCCCACGACGACCGAAACATGATGCGGTTGGCGTTGCCGACGTACTTCGTCGGGTTCTTCGGAATGAAGCGACCACGCGCTGCCATGATCAACCTTGGTCAGGTGCAGGGTTGGTTGTCTGGTAGGCCGTCGATGACGAAGCCACGCGAAGAGGTGTGTCGCTGCCAACCGTCGCCGCATCTGAAACAACCGCCTGGGTTGCTCGAGCTGAGTTGTTGACTGGCGAGGAGCCCTGTCCAGCGATGAGAGAGCGACCGGCGGCCTGCGTCAGACCGCCTAGCACGCCACCCAGCGAACCCGAGATGCGACCACCAAGGTCGGTGGCGAAGCGGCCGGTGCCGAACGTGCTGCGCACGGCGCGGTTGATCGTGTCACTCGTGACCTGCTGCACCGCGCGCCCCACCTGGCGGTTGATGATGGCGAGGAACGGGTTGGTCGACGTGGCGGCGGGAATTGGGTTCGTTCCAGTGCGGCCGTCCTGTGGAAGGTTCTTGCCTGACAGCACGTCGCTTGGGGCGCCGGTGACGCCCTTGACAGAGATGTTGTAGACGGGTGTGTCAGCTGCCTGCATCGCGGAAACCTTCACCATTTCCATCCAGTCGTAGTCAAACTGCATGGTCAGAGTGCTGGGATCCGAGGCCTCGTGCGACAGCTCCTCAAGGTCAAACATCTCAAGGCGCGGGTTCATGAAGTCAAAGATGACCTCTGACGGTGCGTCGTTGAGGTTGGACGCCGCTGGGTTCATGAACATCTGCTTGACACGAATGACGTCGAGGGCTTGGCCTGTGTCAAAGCCAGATGCGTTGATGACGCCGCGGTGTGAGATGTCAATGTTGTCGCCGATGTTCGGCGAGCTGAACTCCATGCCGTTACCAGGCTGGGCTGACGTGGTGTCCGGCTTGCGAGTGGTGCCGTCACGTGCCATCTGGCGCCGCGTGATCGGCGAGTACAGCATGACAAGGACGCGGAAGAAGTCAAACACGCGGTTGCCGGCGTCGTCCATGAACACCATGGTGAGCGGGCGGTGGCGGATCTTCTTCAGCACCTTCGTGCGGAAGTTGTACTGATTGACGTCCTCTTCATACTCGAAGTCGACCTTTGGACGGTCGACTGTCTTGATCATGAAGGTAAACTCGTTGCGCTCGACAGCTTCACGCGTCTTGCTGTCAAGCAGGCCACCGCTTGCGAGGCTGTCGAGAACGCCGGCCTTGAACTTGAACTCGACCTTGAAGAGGAACTTCAGCTTCGGCCGGTAGTCGGTGCCACCTGCGAGGGCTGCAGCGTACGACGAGGCGTACCAGGTCGAAGGATCGCGCGTCTTGATGCGCTGGCCACCAGGGCTGGCGTCAGCTCCAATGCCAAGCGAACCACGAACGAAGTCATCCACGGCTGCGCCGAACTTGTCGGCGGCCTGCTTCTCCAGCGCGATCTGCGTGGAGCTGAGGATGTTGGAAATGTTGGCCATCGCCTATTTATGGCATGCCAGAAACAGCTACGGCCCCGAAGGGCCGTAGGATTTGGGGTACAGCGCCGTTAGGCGATGTTGCCGCCGAGGGCGGTGCCGTAGCCTTGACCGCTTTCGATGTGGCGAGCGTGGTCGTAGCGGATCGACATCGTGATCGTTGCAGCTTCAGAGGCCGAGTAGTCACGGTCGCCGAAGTCAGCCGAAGCGAGGTAGCAGCCTTCGAGGATCCAAGACTGAACAACGCCTTCGTCGCCGTCGAGCTGGTCGATGACGATACCAAACTTGTAGTCGGAACCGGTGGCGGCGGTGTTGAGCCAGCGGCCGTCGAGGTCCGAACCGATGAGGCGCTGCTGCGTCTCGAGCTGGTTGCGAACAACGGTAGCGGCGAGGCCGGTGATGTCGTCTTCAACTGTCAGGTTGATCGGCTCCCACGAGTGCTTGCCAGCGATGTAGGCAACCGAGTTGTAGCGGTGCAGCGCGACTTCTTCGAACGACAGGTTCGGAAGGGTCACAGTCGTGGTCTGCATCGTGAGGTCGCGGCTGTTGGTGCCAGGGATCAGCTGACCCATGTTCCGGAACGTGATGCGGAACTTGTTCTTCAGCCGTGGGTGCAGGATACCCGCGCCTGCGCCTGGAATACCGAAGTTACTGAGCGTAGCGATGATCTTCTCCTCAAGGGCCTCAAAGCCGTGAATGATGAACTTGCGTTCCCGTTGGTTTATTTAGGGCCGGGCGCTATGCGTCCTGAACTTCCTCATGTAATTGACACACTTGGCCATATACATAGAACATGGACAAGTCACTCATCAAGCAGCTCCTTTTTACGAACAACACCTTCGATGTTCGGAGGTGGAGAACTGCGGTGAAGCATTACCCGGAACTTCAGGAACTGGACGGTGGCTGTCCTTCAGAGAAGATCTGGTTGCAACTTCATCATCGACCTCGCTGCTTCTGCGGGTCACTCACCAAGTACATCAGCTACACTGAAGGCTACCGTCAAACGTGTTCGCCACGCTGTGGGCAGTCCAATCCAATCATCGCGTTCGACAAGCGCCATAGACAAGAGAAGCTCTGGGCCTCTGATGCGTGGAAGGCCTCAACCTCTTCCAAGATGAAGGACGCGCACTTCAAGAACAGGACACCTAAGAAGCTGGCCCTGCTGGCCGAGAAGGGCATCACCCCGCTGGACACCATCGAGCCTGGGCAGTCGAACACCTACCGCTGGAAGCACAGCTGCGGTGAGGTGTTCACGCGGTCGTTTGCTCGAGTTGCTGGCATCTACTGTCCAGTGTGTCACGTGTCGCGTGAGCAGGGCGAGGTGTATGAAGCAGTTCGGAAGCTCTACAGTGGGAAGATCGTCGTCAACGACCGCCAGGCCATCGCTCCAAAGGAGCTGGACATCTACCTACCTGGGCTGAAGGTCGCCATCGAGTACAATGGGAAGTACTGGCATCCAGGTGATGGGAAGCGTGAGGCGCAGAAGGCCGGCGAGTGCAAGGCTGCCGGCATCAAGCTGCTCCATGTGTGGGAGCGCGAATGGAAGAAGGACCGAAAGAAGGTGCTTCGGCAGCTTGAGCGCTGCCTTGCTAGTTCATCGACACGATGAAGCTGATGTGATCACGCATATCCGTGACGCTGATGATAGCGGGCGTTCCTGGAAAGTTGGCGCTCATCGCATCCAGAATGTACTTAGGAGCAAGGTGTTTGATCAGCTCGATGTCGTCATCTGGGCTGGTGTGAACTGACACATCAAACTCCGTGTTGTCAACAAACTGCACCGAGGTTTTGGTAGCCAGTTTAGTCGTGAGCGCAGCGCTGGCCTCCTGTTCCCGCTTCTCCATCTCGACAGCGGCTTGCTTGGGTTTCATGAACAGGTCAAGAAGTTTCATGGCGCCTTGTAGACCTTGATGAAGGGGTGGGTGACGGTGTGACCGCGCTGGCTCACCACGCTGTCTTCCAGCTGCTTGATCATCTCATCCGTGACATGGCGGTTGCGCATGCCACCGCGCAGGAAGAGGTGGATTGGAACAGGCCTATCACCCTCTACCTCCATGAAGGCCTTCATGCGGTTGCGACCCTCATGCCCCTTGATCTGGGGCATCATCCATTCTGGGTTGTCGTCAATCAGCACGTCGAGGAATGGGATGCCCATGGCATAGCCGTCCCAGATGAGCTTCACGATCTCGAACACCCGCTTCGGGTCGGTCTCTTCCTCATGCGCCAGCTCAAGGAACTTGGACGGCTTGACCAGAGCGACGAGGCCGTGGTAGTACGGTGACTGGTTGAAGGGCACCGCGCCGAGGCCGTGCTCAGCTGAGAACTTCACCTCACCGACCTGGTAGTCCTTCTCAGCCAGCGCGGGGGTGAACTCAGGCAGCTCACCAAACTTCTTGGCGTAGATCTTGCGATCCTCTTCCTGGATGAACTGCTTAAACGTCTTCATGGAGATTTCTGTCCTGAAACATGCAGTAGGCGCGCCTCGTGCTTTTGATTTTGCTGTGCTTAATGCCGCTTTCCTTAAGCTCCATGAAGGGCATGACCTCCGCCACGACCTTCTTCAGAATGACCAGGTAGGCGTCCTCTGGCAGAATATCATGCGGCTTGAAGACGATCGACACCGTGTAGAACAGCTTTGGACCAGCGTAGGTGAACATCTGCTCGAAACGGCTGCTACTGCCGTTGAGCAGCTCATTCACGCGCTTCTCTACCTTGCTCCTCGACTTCTTGTCGAAGGTGGTGCTGTGCTCTAGAAACTGCTTGAAGGTCTTCATGGCTTGTGGTAGACGAGAGTTGGTTTACCCTCGACGTCCTTCTCGATGGTGAAGCCCTCAATGTCCTCACGGTGAATGCACAGTGTCGCTGGCACCAGGGTGTTGTCGTTGCTCCACGACATGTAGTCGATGTAGACATCACCGCTGGTGTTTGTTCGGACATTCCCCATCCCAATGCCGTAGTGCTGCGTGCCATCATAGTACGCATCGACACGTGGAGGCGGACGCATGTCTGATGCCTTCTCCATCATTCGAACGAAAAACTCCAGCTCATCCATTTCGATGAGGAACTGGCGAAATGTCTTCATGCCTGCCTCGGGCTGCCGCCAGTGATGCCGGCCTTCCGCATCTTCTTCGAGAGGTGGTCGATCAGGATGAAGACCTCTTCTTCCCATGGCTCGTCGGAGCTGTCAATCCGTTTCTGTTGCTCGGCAGTGAAGTCGCTCTCGACCTTGGCAAGAGCCATGTGGTCGAGGTTCGCTGGATCAAGGTCGCCCTCCCACCACTTCGCAAACTCCTTGGCGTCCCTCTCTGACAGGCCGAGACCCTTGAAGAACAGCTCAAAGGACAAGCTGCCGAGCTCGTCATAAACCTCAAGGAACTGCTTGAACGTGCTCACATTGCACCAAACCTTCTCGCCTCACCGCGCAGCTTGAGAACGATCCAGTGCTCAACTTCGCTGCTGCTTTGGTACATGCGTGGAATGCGGTGGCTAAAGTAGTCGCTTGCGACGTTGAACACCTCATCATCGATGCTCTCGTCATCGACCAGCACCTGGGCAAGGTTTGCAGTTCCCTCATCACCAAGCTCAGCCGCCAGCTTGGGGTGCTCGCTCTTCAGGAAGAGCTCTACCGGTAGGCTCTCAAGGGTGCCTTCAAGGAACTGCTTGAATGTTTGCATGGGCTATTTACGCAGCAACGGGACCCGAAGGTCCCGTTTTGAGCTGGAGCGAAGGGCTCTTAGATCTGAGCAGCCTGGTTAACCACGCGGATTGGGATGTAGATGAACTCGGCGGCGATCGTCGGCTTGATGGCGACGTCGAGCCACAGCTCATTGCGCTGGATGCGGTCGGCGGTGTTGTTCGAAGCATCGCAGATCGTTGCGTAGTCGGTCAGACCGCGCTTGATCAGGATGTCGTTCATGATGCCGTCGGCAGCCGTCTTCAGGTTGTCGCGGGTGATCTGGTCGTTCGGCTCAAAGACGAACGGCAGAGCGCCCTTGCGCAGAGCGCGGCGGAGGTACATGACCAGGCGCACGACGTTGATGCGGTCCAGCGACGAGGCAGCAGGTGCCGACGTCTTCTGACCCCACATGAGCAGACCACGACCCGGCCAGAAGACGATCGGGTTGATGTTCTTGTCGTACTCGTACAGGTTGTCGCGCTGACCGTCGTTGAGGTTGGCCTCGATGAAGGTCGTTGCGGTGCCAGGGGTGCCGCTGTAGTAGCCGACCTTCGAGACACCAACGATCTGACCGCGCGAGACGCCAGCTGGCGGCGTCCACACGTAGCCGACGTTGTCGGAGAAGGTGATGACGGCGAGGGCGGTACCCGATGGAGCAGCGAGGACGTTGCGGCCATCGAGGTTGGAAGCCAGGCACCATGGGTAGTAGTACGCGGCGTTCACCGAGCTGAAGCGCTCCGAGGTCAGGGCCCACTGGGCGACCTGGTCCGGCGTCTTGTCGGCTGGCGTGTCAGCCAGAACGAGGGCTTCCTCGCGAACTGCCACGCTCAGGGCGAGCAGCTCGTCCACGACCTCAGGGTAGCCTGGGCAGAGGATGAGGTTGAACTCGTACAGCGGCGAGCGAACTTCGGTGTTGCTGTTGATTTCGGCCTGCAGAGCGGTCACGATGGCCAGGCGGCGCTGTGCATCGGTGCTGCCGAGCGGGTTGCTGATGGTGACCGACGAGACGACCACATCGAAGGCATCACCGATGGCGAACGGCGTGGTGCCGGCAACGATCGTGAAGTTGATGCGGTTGTTGTCGAACGGCGAACCAACAACGCCGGTACCTGCCGGACCCGACACGGTGCCAGTCACAGCGAAGGCGGTCGGCGACGTGAAGGAGATCGTGAAGGTCTCAGGAACGGCGAGCGTGTCCGGAACGAGGTTCGTGATCGTGCCGTTGCCAACTGGAGAACCGCTTGGGGTCCAGGTGTACGACAGCGCGAAGCTGAACTTGTCGCCAACAGCGAAGGCGGTTGAACCCGTTGCCACGGTGAAGTTGACTGCCGTCGAAACGAACGGCGTATCAGCAACACCAGCGCCGATGTAGCCGTCAACCGAGCCGGTCACGGTGAACGTGGCGGCCTGCGACAGCGTAGCAGCAGCGGTGATCTGGACGGTGATGATCTGCGGACGCACCTGGTTGGAGGTGGCGGTCACCAAGCCGAGGGTGCCGTTGCCGATGCCGTTGAAGCTCAGCGAGCCAGGCGTCATGATCGGGGTGCCGAGGCTGATGAACGTGACAGGGGCGTCATCGAGGTTGATGTTGGCGCGAACGACGAAGGCGCGGTTGCCTTGGTTCAGGAACTGGTTCAGCGCGAACAGACCGTACTCGTTGCGGGCGTCACCGTGGAACTCGTTGCCGGAGTTGTCCTTGCGGAAGTCTGGCACGCCGTAGGTTGCAAGCGATTGGCTGAGCGAGGTGATGGTGCGAACCACGCCGTGCTCGAGGGTGCCAGCTGCAGGAGTGACGTTGTCCGTACCGGTCTTGCCAGCCTTCGTGGCAACGAAGAACAGCGGAACGGTCGGTGCTGAGACAGGAATGAAGAAGCTCTCGTTGATGACCGAGACGCTAACGCCTGGGGAAACAAGGGTTGCCATGGTTGTGGGTCTCCGAAGGTGGCAGGAATGCTGCTCTGGTTGCTACGGTGGTATTTAGGGCTGGGACAGGAAACTCGGCCGGCGGAGGCTCACTTTGGGTACTGCATCACGTACACGTCCATGGTGTTGGTCCCATCTCCCATCTTTACAGGGAACGCATTCCTGGCTGCCTGGTTGATAACGTCTGGCCACAGCTTGTCTGCAAATTTCTGTACCTGCTTGGGAAGCAGGGCCGCGGCTAGCTCCGGGTCAAAGTGCTGGTGCATTTCCAGGGTTGGGCTCCATCGCAGCCGGAAGACAAGGTTGCCTGCCGCAGCACGGAACACCTCGAACACGGTGCCAAAGATGGCGGCTAGTTCAGCCGCGGCATACCGCATCCGACGTCTATCCTCGTACTGATTGGCGATCTCATCAAGCTTCATATGGGCTCAGCTTGACCTTCAGGTGAAGCATTCGGGTGCCTTTGATGCTGTCCTCAATCTTCGGCTCAGTTAGCTCGATCTTCTCTCCAGGAAACTGTTTCTCGAAGGCACGACGAATAAAGATTGGAAACGTGTGGACAATCAGCTCTTCATCCCAGTCGTCGGGGCGCGCTTCATCTGCAGCCAGGCTGCAGATGACGGTGTTCGCGTCGCGACTTGAAGCAAAGACCGTTGCGTTCATATTGAACGCCTTCACTACTTCATGGGAGATGAGGTTCAGCCGGTTCTTGTAGGAGTACTGGCTCTCCATAATCTTCGACTGGCCCTTGCCGAACAGCACGACGCGCGTGGTCGGATCAAGCCCGTCTTCCTCAGTTGGGTTCTCGATCTCATAGCCGTACTTGTCCACCAGCATCCACTTGTAGCTGCGCGCCAGCGACCGCCACATTGAGTTGCTGGCCTCGGTCTGCTCATGGCCAGTGATGAGGTTGTGTCCAGCATCCAGGAACCAGCGGTAGACAGCTGAGATGTGCCCCTTGCCGGTGTGCGACTTCATGATGCCCGAGTGCGGCGTGTAGGTGTTTGCCGTCAGCTTGCGCTTTCCAAGCAGGCTCTTTGGCCTAACGAAGTCAACGAAGCCGACCATCTTGCCGTTGTCGACCATCACGATCTTGAACGCCGTCTTGTACTGGTACATGCGCAGCACGAGGCCAGGAATGTTGGTCTTGATGAGCTTGTCTGGCTCACCGAGGCGGTCGATATCGCGCCACGTCAGCGAGTTGTGAACGTCGTCGTAGTCGTACCGATCGGTACCGTGCAGCTCAAGCTCAATCAGCTTCATAGCTCACCTGATAGTCGAGGTAGCGGGCACCGTTCATGTACTCCTCTACGTCAGGCACGCGACGGACGGCGACCTGCTTACCGAGCACCTCCTTAAAGGCGCCCTTGATAACACCCTTGGCCATGTGCGCCAGCAGCTCGTGCTTCGGCATCAGGTCGGTGTCAGTCTCATCCTTGTACATCACCGACTTGCGGTTACCGACAAACAGCCGAATGGTAGCAGGAGGGAACATCATTGCTTGGCGAGGCGACGAGTAGCCAACTTCGAAGTGCTTCGGGTTGAAGCCAGCCTCGCGAAGCCGCGCCTTGATGTGCGCCTTGATTGCCGCCACCTGGTTCCTGGCAATGTGCATCGCACCATCAGGAAGCGGGCCCCATGCATCGCTGTCGAGCATGCGCTTCCAGTGCTCGCTTTCGTGCGGCTCAGGCCGAGCCTGGACAATCTCAAGCAGCTTCATTTCGGCAGCTCCACATCCCACCAGTACTCGGCCTTGTCACGGCGAATGTCGTAGGTAGGCCCCTTGATGGTCGCGGTCATTCCAGTCAGCTGCTTGTAGATTGAGGCAGCTTCCTTTGGAATGAGGTGCATGGCCATGCTGAGGTGAAGGTCATCCTCAGGAGACGACGGCTCAGAGCCGATGTCAGCGTAGCAGCGAAGCCAGATACGGATCCAGCGATCCACACCACCCATGATGTTGCGCGCCGTCTTCGGCGCATCGACTTCCAGGTACACCTTCCAGTCGTCCGAGCTCAGGTCGCCGATCTTCCTGCGCAGCTGCGTCTGCAGCTGCCGATCGAGCATCTCAAAGCTGCTCACGAAGGTAACCTCACCTAGTTTCACTCTACCTGCTCCCAGATTTCCCAGACGATGTCGGTGTCTCCGAGTGCCGTGGGCGGGTTGAACGTAAAGCGGTCACCCATCTTGACGTCAACCTTCTTGTCAGCGAAGAACTTCATCGCAACCTTGGGCATCAGCTGAATAGCAAGCTGCAGGTGATCGTCACCGTCAATCTTTGCACCGCGCTTCAGAGGGGTGAAGGTGTACGATACCTTCCAGACAGTTTGATCTCCAGAATGCGTAGTAAGAACGTGCGCACGCACGCGATATCTAGCAGCATCTTCATTGAATGCATCCTGCAGCTTTGCTTCAAGGCGCACGCCAATGTCACGCGCGTTATCCACCGACAGCGCACCGCGTGCCTCAAGAAGCTGCATCACCTTCACGGCAGCGGCTCCGGCGGGAAGGGCTCAGCACCCACTGGATCGCGGGTGTCAAATTCGATCTTGGCGATTGGGTCGCCGAATGGAAGCAGGTCGCCGTTCTCATCGACCTCGTTGACCACCATGCTGTCAAGCGAGCCGATCTGGATGATGATCTTGCGAACGAGGTCGTCCTTGACACCGAGCGGAATGCTCAGGTAGATGGGCATCTGAAACGTCAGGGTCCAGACGATCATGCGGCGCTCAGTCGAGGAGGGGTAGTTCTCCTCGTTGGCGATGTCGGTCAGCTCAACGCGGGTCAGGCGGGTCCAGTCGAACGGGCCATCTGACTTCTGGATCTGGATGTCCGGGTTGAAGAGCACCAGGATCTGCTCAAGGATCTGGTCCTTCTGCAGCGTGTTGGAGCAGTAGATGGACAGCTCGATGGTGGCGTCGTAGGGCACCGGCATGGCGCGCTTCACGACCGTCAGGTCATCAGGGAAGACACCGCCGGCCTTCATGGCAACCCGCTGGTCAAGGATGCCAGGGGTGCGGCGGCGCTCAGGAGCCGGTGTCAGGTTCTGGAGGTAGGCGCTCATGTGCGGCAGGCTGAACATCCGGTTCTGGGTGTTGCCCGCCAGCAGCGCAGCTACGACGCGGTCCTTGTTGCCGATGACGACAGGAACGGTGATGAACTGCTCCTCATCGCACTCGCCCTTGCCGGTCTTGACCTGCAGGCCGTAGAAGATAGACACGAACTGGAGCATGTACTGCCGCAGCTGTCCGTCAAAAAAGTAATGATTCACCATGTAATCTTCTCCAGCAACTCAGCAGGCGTCATGTCAGACCGCGTGTATTTTGCACGATTTTCCTGACGTGAGAGTACTTGTAGATTTGCTTTATGCGCTACCTGTTTTGGCGTTAGGCCAGCCTTAAATCCATCTACGACTGAAAGGATATGATCGATCTGATATCCTTCCTTCAACTTTTCAAAGTTGGGTAGATGTGACAAATCTTGCTTGCGAGTATAGTGGGCGACTGAACGTCTGAACTTTGCAAGTTCTGTTTGATTTACAGCGCCCTTTGCTTGTTTAGTTGCGCTGCATTGTTTTCCACGGGCTTCTCTACCTGCTTCGCCCAAAGTACTAAGTACACGTTGGGCGTGCTTCTTAAAGTATTCAGGATCTTTTGCCGTTAGAGTTGCCACTGCCTTAGCTGCACGAAGTTTGGCTTTTGAAATACCATTCATGCTAATGTCCATCATGGCATTTGCTTGAACACGATGACTGCAGGTGCGATCACCACAGGTCTTCAACCAGCGATTTCTACCTGGCACTTTTTTGAGCGGCTTAGAGCAAATGCAGATCATGGTGGTCTATTTACCGCCTGGTCTTCCTAGTAAAAACGAAGTGTGTTTTTGGATCGATGTCGCGGCGAGCTCGCGGCGAAATGAGGGTCTTGGTCAATTCCATCTCAGGTGCCGTCTTCTGCATCTCGGCGACGGCGGCGATCTTAGCCATGTGGTTGAAGAACTCGTCGTCTTCTTGCGTCTGGCGAACCGGTAGGTACCACGTAATGGTGAACTCCAGTTCCCTGAATTGCGGGCCCTTACCGAACACCCAGCATACTGGCTGCTTCCCCATAACCTTCTTCAGGCGCTTGCTAATGTCGTCCTTCTTAGCTAGCAGCTCATGACGAAGCACGTAGTTTGTCTTCTGCGCTTCGCTCAACCTGTCCTGCACCTCGATGAACTGCTTGAAGGTGATCATCGCTTGGTCTTCCTAGCCATGTAGCCATGGTGCAGGTGGAGGTGATCGTGCTCGTTCAGCCAGTCTGCAAGCTCACCGATAGGTTCGATCTTCAGCTCAAGCACGTGGCAGGCGCGCCAGCCCACGTCCTTCTTCGACTCAGTGAAGACCTTGTGCTTCAGGATCTTGATTCCAAGGCCAGCGTCGGCGAACGCCTTCTTGATGCCCAGCAGCATGATCTCAGGCTCAAGCTCCTCCTGTGTGAAGTTGCTTCGAGGCAGCGACACCTCAAGGGTACTTGGGTCGTCATCATAGCGCTTTGGTGGCCAGAGGCTGCAGCCAACGTGAGCATACCCGCCGTTGATGTCATAGATCTTCTTCATGGCCTGTGCCAGCTTCTTGCCCCAGTCCTTGTGCTCCTGCTCCATCTCCGGGCTCTTGTACCTGGCGGTCGGGCTGTAGTGCTTGGCCTCATTCACGCCATCTGGGTAGATCGAGAAGGTGGCGGTGATGGTGGTGTCGACGTACTTTCGACCAGCGAACTGGTGGTCAACTCCGTCGAAGCGCGCCTTGATGCCGGCCTTCTTGAACTCGGCGGTAAGCGCGTCCACAAGGCGGTCGCTGAGGGCGCGCGGGTCAACCTCATCAGTCGTCAGCTGAAACTTGACGGTGTCCGTGCCCTCGGCGATGTCCCTGAACGGCTTCACCTGGCCTGCCTTCAGGCCAAGGGACGCAGCAGCCAGCCCAGCGATGCCGTGCAGGACGCCGCGCTTCAGGCCATGGGTGACGAGCTCACTTAGTATCATCGTCCACCTCAAACATCACTGTCATGGTGTCGCCATTCGTCTTGTCGGTGTCCTTCCTGCGGTTGTGGAGGTGCACCGAAAAGCGCTCAATGCCGTCAAAGTACGCTCTGTTGGAGTTCTTGAACTGCACCTTGATCGGTTCTCCAAAGTGCTTCTTCATCACAGTCAAGGCGACCTTTGAAAAGAACTCCACCTCATCAGCATCCATTCCATCTGGGATGGGAAGGCTTACCTCCATCGCAAACGTGTGGCTGCGCGGCCAGAGCTGCACGTGCATCTTCTGCTTGCCGTACCGCTCAGGCAGCTGGAGGTCGTGGGCAAGCTTCTGGAAGACTTCGTCGAAGCGGCGGTACACCTGCCCCTGAAGGGCTGGATTGACGGCCGAGTACAGCACGTGCTTGTAGCGCGTGCGCTCAGTTCCTTCTTGAATGTACTGCTTGAACGTCACCATCCCAGCTTCTCCTTCAGTCGGAGCAGCTGCTCTGGAGTGGGTGCGTTGACGTCAACGCCGAAGAAGACGCCCCTTTTCTGCAGCTCCTTCAGCTTCGGGTTTGTGAAGGTTGCCTTGAACTTGAAGGCGGTTGGCGAGGCATGCTGCAGCGTGAATTTGACCTCAGGCAGCTCCTCCTTCTGGACCTGCTGAACGGTTGCGATGACTACCTTCTCAAGGCCAGCGACCATGCTGGATGGTTCAAGGAGCAGCTGCATACCGCTGTCTGAGTGCCACATGCTCAGGTACGATCCAAACAGGCCGTTGACCTTTGGATCGTTCGGCTTAATTTCGAGGTCGCTGTGCAGGGTGTCCCAGAACTTGTGGGCGTGCTGCTGCGTCTTGAAGATCAGGTCAAAGTTCTCTCTTGCCTCGGCCTCACCTAGGTGAATGCCGGCCCTTGCCAACAGCTTGAACATGTCGGGCTTAGCCTTCGAGATCTCCTCATCGAAGTCCTTCTCACGTGCTTCGAACAGTTCAGCTACCTTCATACCTTGGTGTTCAGCGAGCGCCGGTCAGAGAGGTTGAGGATCTCAAGCTGCGATGGCTTGTGGGCTGAGCGCTGAGCGCGGCGGTCCGTCTCAACGTAGATCCACTTCTGCTTCACGTAGCTGAACTTGTAGAGGCGCGCCGGGATGTTCATCTCAGGCGGGTACTCCAGGCGGAAGTAGTCGCCGTCGCTGGCGGTACCGACGTCAGGCAACTTGAAGCCCTGCTCGTAGGCCTGGCCGTCTGGTGGCAGGCCGTCCTCCACGTACGGACCAACGCCGTCGTAGGTGCCGGGTGCCTGGAAGCGGTTCGTACCTGACGCGAACTCGCGAACGTCGGTGCCCTTCTCAGGAACAGCCTTCGCTGCCTCGGCCTGGTTGGCCTCAGTGGCGGTGAGGTTGCCGGTCTGGATCTGCTCAATGCCATCGAAGAAGGCGCCGTCGTCGACGATGTACTTCTGCGTGTCAGCGGTGCCGAGGATGTCGCGGTTCTCCTGCGACGGGATCAGCTGCTGCGCCATGAAGCGGTAGATGATCGGCTTCCACGTGGTCGTGTAGCCTTCTGCTGCCCAGCCCACGTCCGTCACCTCAAGGAACTTACGAACCGGCTTGAGGTTGTGGTCCCACTGCATCTCAGACGGGACCTCAAGGATGTCACCGACCACGATCGGGCGACCGAGGGCCTGCACCATCGTCGCGAAGCTGGTGGTGAAGGTGAACATGTCCGCCACCTGGAAGCCGAACTTCGAGAGGTCGGAGTTGGCGTCGAACGGCGTGTAGGCGGCCTTCAGCTGGATGGATGCGGTCGCGTAGTCGCGGTCGCGGTTCTCCATGTAGAGCTGGTCCTGGATGTTGTCGAGGCTCGTCTGCTGGTAGTCGAACAGCTCCAGCTTCTCAACCACCCATGGGTCGCCGGTCAGGATGCCGTTGAACACGAGCGGCACGATGCGCCAGTAGCGAGAGGCGCTCGACTGCTTGATGCTCAGCGTGGCAACTGGAACGTCGGGAACGTTGACCACGTCCACGCGGTACCAGTCCATGTCGATGGGAACCGTGAACACGGCGCCTGCTGCGAATGGGATGGAGCCAGCGGTGATGGTGAAGGAACCACGAGCTGAGTTGTACTGCACACCGACCGTTGCGACACCGAGCAGCTCAGTGCCGTTCTCGCCGATGAACATGACCGTGAACTGCGTGGCGCTGGTGGCGCTGAGCATGAGCAGGCCAGGCAGGCTCGCGTAGCCGGCCTGGAAGCCGCCGAAGCTGCCGTTACCGGTGCCAGTGAAGAGCACCTTCGTTGGGTCGACCTTGTAGCCGCCATTGGAGCGCTCAACTCGAAGCTGGCGAACTCGCGTCGACTGCGTTGCCGACTGCGTGAGGCGGATGCTGGTGATGTGCTGGGCATCCGCGACACCTGGTGCGTTCTCGTCCTGACCGTAGGACGTCTTCACCACGCCGAAGTCGTAGCCGATCCAGGAGGGAGTGGACGTCACCTGCGTACCGGTCTCATCGGAAACCCAGGCTCCAGCGAGGGCATCGAAGGCATCTGCCGGCGTGCCGCTGCTGCCGATTGCAGCACCGTTGCCGACGAGGTCGATCAGCTTCCCCTGCTCGTGCACACCGAGCAGCTTGAACACGTTGACTGGCGCGCCGCTGATGTTGAGGTTCTCAGCAGCGAGCGACTGCTGCCAGGTCTCTGGAACCGTCAGGCAGTCAGGGTCGTTGAGGTTGAACGTGCCAACGCACAGCTCAGGAGGCACGTAGGTAGGCGGTACCACCGGAGTGGTAGGCAGCCCGCCACCCGGGTTGGCGGGGTTGTTGAACGAACCCGCGCCGTCTGGGCAGTCCGTGATGGGCAGCTGTGGTACGTTGATCTCAGGCATGGTGTGGTATTTAGGCCCTCTTGGCTGCCCACACGGCACGGAGATGGGCCTTCTGCTCCTCTGTCATCGGAATGCCCTTGGGTCGGCCGCCCTTGTTGGTGCCGAGCTTGGCTCGGGTTGCTGCTGCTCGCTGGCCCCGCTCATCAAGAACCGCTTGATCTGCCGAGGAGTAGTAGCGTGCTTGACCTGCTTGAAGGTTGTTGATCTGCTCAGCGCTGCGCTTCTTGCCAGTGTTGGAGACAGCCCGCTTGGCTACGTGCTCTGGAGCGGCGATAGCCGCGTTCCTGGAAGCCAGCTTCTTTGGATCGGCGCGCAGGCGTTCCCACATCTCCTTAGAGCGTCGTGAGATGAGAGCAAGGGTCTCTTCAGGAGTACGATAGCCGGGAGCGTTGTCTTCTCCGCCTGGTCCGATGTTGAGGCACATAGGATCTTGTAGCATCTCCTTGGTGATGATCTGCTTTTCTCGTTCCGACAGAGCCTGTCTGGATGGATGATGTTCAAGCACCTCGCAGAGATGGGCGTCCTTGCCGTACTTCTTCATCGAGCGAGCCAGGCGAGTGCCGCTTCCCTTGTAACCGTCGTTGAGGTCGTTGGTGCTGTGCATCCCAATGTACCACCTGCCAGTGATGGTGCAAGTAGTCTTGTAGATGACGTGATACTTGCGATGGGTGTAAGGTGCTGCTTGTGGCATGTGATCTCCAAGTTGTTGGGCTATTTACAGCCGATCAACCTGAAAATCACCCGATGAGGAAACTCACGTTGCCCTGGCCGATACCGCCACCGCCATACTCATTGTTCATCAGCTCTTCCTTCAGCTCCTGCATGTCCTGCCGAGCTTCAGTGATGAGCAGTTCACCGTTCAGCGTGATGGAACCAGACGGACCTGGCGTGCCGCTGGAGTACTTCGAGCGGATCATGCCGAGGTAGTACTTGCACTCAGCAAGCGCCCAGTTCTGGAGGAACTGCTTGCACCAGCGGTCAAGGATCAGCTCCTGCTCGGTGCGCTCGCAGTACGCCTCGATGATGACCTTCTCGTTGCGGGCGATCTTGCGCGTCACGAACAGCTCGCGCGAAGGCTCGTTCCACTGGAACATCATGTCGCCGGCGAAGATGCGCTGGAACTCCTCGGACAGCGAGTGCACGAGGTGGATCGACAGGATGTCGGTGTAGCCGCTCGAGTAGTACTGGTTCAGGAACGTCTGGAAGTAGATGTTGCTGTCCCAGTTGAGGGAGTTGGCGCCGAGGATGTTGAGGCGGTGGATCTTGTTGATCGAGACGATGCTGTCGGTGTGGTCCTGCGGCGAGTTCAGGTAGTACGTCTGCTGGCCCTCGATGAGGGTGAACAGGAAGAACTTGCGCGTGTACGCACCATCCGACCAGGCGCGGTAGTTGTCCAGCGCGTTGTCGATGGCGATGTTGAAGTGCTCCTCCTCCAGCTCAACGCACTGCGTTGGGTAGCCAAGCTGCGACTTCAGGATGCGGATCAGACGGATGCGCTCGTCGTACGAGCCGTCGTTGCCGATCGCCACCTTGTCGGTGGTCGGCGTGCCCTGTTGGTCGGTGTTCGCCTGGATCCAGCCAGTGCCGGTCCAGACGTTCAGCGTCTTCGTGCTCGTGTTGTAGAAGAGCGTGCCGATGACCGGGTTGCCGAGCGGCGTGCTCTCAACTGTCAGAGGAACAACGAACGCAGGGGTCAGCGGTGGTGCGTTGAACAGCGAGTTGCTGGTCGTTGGGTACACCCATGCCGTGCCGTTCCAGTACTGACCACGGGCGGTGGTGAAGTTGTAGAAGAAGTCACCAGGGTTCAGGCCAGTCGTAGGCAGCGCGGTGCCAGAGGTGACGGTGCCCAGCGGCGTCCAGGCTGGACCTGGCACCTGGAACTGGAAGTTGGCAGCGGTTGCGACGACCCACTTCGTGCCGTCGAAGACCTGCAGCTGGCTGTTGGCGGTGTAGTAGTAGACCTGGCCCAGCAGACCTGGGTTGTAGGGACCAACCGCGATGCTGTCCATCCGGGTTGGGATCCACTGCGTGCCGTCCCAGTACTGCACCACGTTGAGCGCGGTGTCGTAGTAGACGAAGCCGTTCGTTGGGGCGAGCGGAGCCTCAGGCAGAACCGGAATGTTGCCCGTGTACGACGAGCTGTCCTTCTCAACGCGCGATGCTTCCAGTGGGTACGACTGGATGCCGATTGGGTAGTACTGAAGGATGTTCGAGGCGGCGTGCACCGACGCGTAGTAGAGCGTCGTCGGGTTGGTGTTCGTGACGGTGATCGTGAACGTCGACTTGCCGGTGGTTGCGTCAGGAATGCCAGGCAGCGGGTTGCCGAGGATCTTCGACCAGAAGCCGACGACGTGCGCGCCCTGCGGGCCCTCGATGGTGTCAGCCGGGGCCAGGAAGTCGGTGCTTGGAACGTACTGCTTGCCGTCGTCTGGGTAGTTGTTGGTGCTGATCGCCTTGTCGTGCATAAGCACAACGGCACCTTCCGCGACCTCCATGTTGGTCGGGTAGGTGATCGTCAGCAGAACCGTGGTAGGGGTCGGCCGGGAGATGTCGATCGTGAACGCCTGGCCGTTGACCCACAGGTCATGAGTAGTGCGGGTATTGAGAACTGGCATGCTCGGTCCCAGTGATGTGCTAGGACCTATTTAGGCCCTGGCAACGATACATAGGAGCATGGATCACGCACCCCACCTCTTCATGCCCGGCCAGACCATCGACGCGGTCATCAAGCTGAAGGCGGCCAGGCCCATCACCCGTCCCGAGCTGGAGCAGCTGCGGGCCCGCTTCAACGAGCTGAACGGCTCGGTGCTTCCCCGGCCGGGGATGGTGCTGAAGGTGCCGCTACCACCGCCTCCCGGCGCGGTAGACGACGAAGGCGCTATCGACTGAGCTGGGCCTGGGCGCGCAGCTCGTTGGTCAGCTGCTGTAGAACCTGCAGGCGGCGGGCGTTGAAGCGCTGCGCCACCCCACCTGGGTAGTCAGCCAGCTCCACACCGCTGTAGAACGTCGGGAACCAGATGACCGTCCACATGAGGCACGTGTCATCCACCTCCTCCACGAAGTCGTGGATGCCGACCCGCGTCGGCTCGATCTCACGGGCGGTGCCGACGGTAGCTCGAACGCAGCCGACGAAGAGCTCGTAGGCGACGTTGGCCGGCGCGCGGACTGGCTCCTCGGCGCTGGCCGAAACGGAGGCGGCCGTGAGCAGGCAGGCGAGAAGGTGTCTCATCAGATCTGCCAGAAGCGCTTGAAGATCACAACAGGGCAACCACGAAGCGAGAACCGCTGGAGGCGCGCCCTGAACGGCCGGCCGCTGGGCGAGACCTGCCAGAACAGCGGCTTGGCGCGGCGGTAGATTGAGGTCGCGCGGCGGGCGTCGTGGAGCTTGAGCCACGAGCGGCTCTTGCCTGGGAAGAGGGCAAGGTGATCGTCTCCCCTACGGCGAACCAGCGCATCATGACAGGACGTGCCGGACGATCTTGGCGATGTTGGCTGCATCATCAGCTCCGTTGTGGTGGCGCCCCTCGAGCTTCTCACCCATGTGCTGCAGCATGCGGTCCATGCCCATCTCCTTGGACAGGCGATGCTTCAGCGCGTAGAGGGTCTTGATGTTGACGTGACGCATCTGCTCGAAGATGGCCTGGTCTCGGCTGATGCCGTAGAGGTCGCGCAGCGAGCCGCGACCACCGGTACCGAGCTTCACCTTGTCGTACTCGCCGCACGAGAACCAGACATGGTCCTTCGTCAGGCCGTAGTCGCGCACGATGGCAGGGAGGACGTCGCTGATGTCGCTGCCCTCGTCGATCTCGGCCTGCGTCCAGCCCGTCAGCTGCGTGCAGAAGGGCGTGACCTTCGTGAAGCGCGGCTTGACGATGTAGCCGAAGCAGTCCTTGATCTGGCCGGTGCGAACGCTCAGCTCGCAGATGCCGATCTCGATGATCTCGTTGGGCTGGTTTCCCTGCTCCTCGCGGGTTTCCCAGCAGGTGGCTTCGACGTCAACGACGAAGACACGGTCAAGTCTCGCTCCCATTTCTACTCCTGTAGGTCAGACACGACGTACTCCTTGCCGCAGCGCTGGCACGTCTTGCACCACTCCACGTTCACGGTACACGTCTCTTTCTTGCTTGCGTTCCAGTCGGCGGCGCGCGCCTCCACCTCGGCTCGGGTCGTGCAGTCGCCGGCGTTCGGGTAGCCGAAGCCAAACTCGGGCTTCAGCTCCTTCTCGTGCAGCGACCATCGATGGCCGAACTTGGTGGCAGCCGTCATCCGCGAACCTGGTCCTGGTTGTACTCGTTGATGGCGGCGCGCTCAGCCATCAGGGCCAGCCGCTCGGCGTTCACGTTCGTGAGAGCCGAGTTCAGCAGCTGAGCTGCACTCTGCGCATCAGGCGCCATCTGGTGGCCGTTGATCAGCCGCAGCCCGTTGGCGCGGAGCTGCATCGCTGTTCTAGCCAGCGTGAACAGCCGACCGTCGATCCAGTCGAGCCGCTCTTGTGAAAAGTGCTGCATTCGTTGTTCCAGTCTTGCGGATGAACCAGGTCGGGACGGCCGCAGGTTCCGTCCAGCGAGCGAAGCGAGCCTTCGCCCCAGCGTAGAAGCGGTGATACGCCTCCACAGCGTCTTCATGCTTGTACTCATCGGGCATGGCCTGTGCGAAGGGCGTCATGACGCCCGGCTTGATGTTGTGCGGCGAGCGCTGAAAGAAGGGCGCGAGGCGAGCGGCGCTGTGCTGCTTTCCGTAGCGCAGCGTGTACTCCTGCAGCGTGCCTTGAAAGAGCATCGCCAGCCAGTGGTAGTTCGCATCGGTCTCACGCGCCCACACCGAGCAGGGGTGGTTGGCATGGGCCGTGCGGTAGCACTGCTGGTTCTCGATGACGAGCTCGAAGCGACCGGGCATGTACCTCTCAGGGTCGTCGACGTGCTGTGGTTCGCGCCACACGGGCTCGGCGCTCTCGTCAGGCAGCAGGCACTCCACGATGCGCTTGCGCCTGCCCGTCTCGGGATTGGTGACGACCCACTCGGTGTGGCGGCCGTCCTTCAGGCGGTGGGCCGTAGACAGCATCTGCCCGTACTCGAGGATCATCTTCACCACGTGCTTGTCGCAGTGCTGCTGCGCCGCGACGAAGGGGTTTAGGTCGAGAACGAAGATGTTCACGGCGCCTCGCTCACGAGATCCAGGCCGAAGCTGGAGGCGAGGTCGCTGCGGTACTGGTCGTGGCCCATGTACTGGCCGTCCATGCGGAAGACCCAGTTACCGCCCAGCGGGTTGCCAACTGGGGTCAAGCCGTACTCGCGCCTGACGGTCATGGTGCGGTCGGGCGAGATGTAGCCATCTACCTCGACGTCGCCCATCGGAACTTGGATCAGAAGGATGCCCATGTGGCCATTATACCACACCGGCCGGGAAAGAGTGTAACAGTTACAGCCTGACCAGGGCGAAGCCGGAGTAGGCCGACGAGAACGTCACGGTCAGCTGGTTCGCTGAGACGTAGGTCACGTCCGACGGGATGATCGGCTTGTAGACCGCGCCGCCCGTGTCCACGAAGAACGTGTGGTGCACGATGAAGGGAGCGGCGGCACCCAGGTTGTGGGTGACCGTCCAGGTTGCCAGCGCGCCTGCCTGGGTGTGGCGGTACGAGTTGGCTGGCGCGAAGTAGGACGAGTTGATGACCACCCAGCTCGAGCTGTCCCACACCTTCATGAGGCCCGTTGACGTGTCAAACCACGTCATGCCCGTGAAGGGGCTGGTCGGAGAAGTAGGACCAGCGAAGTTGCTGACCTTCGACAGGTGGTTCTGCGCGTTGACCTCACCCCAGCCGGACACGAAGCGGCCGCTGAAGCTGATCGGCTTGTCCGAGAGCTCCACGCCCGGCGGCACGATGATCGCTGCCGCGGTTGGCTGAACGAGGTAGTACGTCGAGACGTTGGTGATGTAGCCTGACGTCAGGTCGGCTGGAACGTTCGGCGCTCCGATTGTCTCGTTGACGCGGATCGTCGTCTGACCTGCCGAGAACGTCGAGCTGGCCAGGCCACCCATTGTTGGGGTGGTGTAGACGGTGTAGCGGCCGGCGTAGCGCGAGTTCTCCACCACGTCGAACTGCGTCGCAACGATCAGCGAGTAGCCCGATGGAGGGGTAGGAGATGAGTAGCGCGGCTGTGTGTTGCCAGCGCTGTCGCGGTAGAACTCGCCTTGGAAGACGGGCGTCCAGTCACCGCTCAGGTTGTCAGGCGTGGCGCCAATGAGGAAGGTGCCTGGGTTGACGCCTGACTGGGTGATGGAGACAATTTGGATCCGACGGGACATGGCTACCTGACTTGGATGCTGTCAGGTATTTATCGCCACTTGTGGAGCCGCGGAATGTCACCGCTGCCGGCATCGACCAGCTTGCCGATGTTGTCCAGCTTCTCCATGGCCTGCTCGACGCTGTCGGCCAGCACCTTCATGATCGAGAGCGGCTGGCCGTCCTGCTCCAGCATGAAGTAGTAGGCGCGAGTGGTGCCAGGCGTGACGCTCTTCACCAGCTCCTCGATCTCGCCGTCAGTTATGCCGATGGTCTTGCGCTGCTCGACCATCTCCTTCAGCGCCTCGAGAGTGATGGGAGGGGTGCGCTCGTGCTGGTTGGCCAGCTGCTGGAGGGCGGTTTCACGGTTGCTCATTGGTCGACCTTCTTGGCAAACTCATCAGGTTGGAAGTGCAGCCACTGCCACACTCGGTGCAGCTTCTGCTTCGCGCGCTCGGTGATCACGGCATCGGAGATGTCATCAGCGGCCATCATCAGCTTGGTAGCCGCGAAGAAGTCGCCAAGCTCCTTCATGAGGAGGCCGCGGTTCGTGTCACCAGCGGGAGGTGGAAGGTAGGGGTTGTAGCTCTCGTAGCCGTGGCGCAGGATCTTGCCGATCACCTGCTGCACCTCGCCGGCCTCCTCGAGAAGAAGGGCCAGGCGCTCACGCTCGGCGTCGGTAAGGTGGGTGCTGAAGTCGTGGTCCATGTCAGGGAAGGTCCAGGTAGATGAAGGCCCACATGCCGCTGGGTTCCTCCCAGCCGATGTCGAAGCCGCGGGTGGTCTGCTCGATGGTGTAGTCACCGACCGCGCCCTGTGCCTCGAGGTGCTTGAACCACCTCTGAAGCCAGAGCTCGGTGCAGCGCTCAGGAGAGGTCTGCATGAGCCTCTCCCAGGCGCGCAGCAGCTGGCTGGCGACGGGTCCCATGTCAGCGAACGAGCTGGACGGTGCCGCTGACCGACGCCTGCAGCGTTTCCTTGCCGCCTTCGACCTCGGCGGTCGGGGCTGCTGAAGCGGACATCAGCATGGCGCTGGAGGCGCGAACACCGCGGTAGTTGTTGCGGCCCTGACCAGAGTTCACGTTCACGTTGACCATCTTGAAGGTCTTGGCATCGAAGGCGGTGGCGACTTCGAGGGCCTTCTCCTGGAAGTTGGCGATTGCCTCGAACGTCAGCTTCTTCAGCGTGCGCTTGGCCAGGCCTGGTGAGACCGAGAAGTCGATGCCGTCCACTGACATGGTCTTGATCTCGGCGGTCAGGCCAGAGATGGTCTGCATGTCGGTGCCGCGCACGGTGATCGACGAACGGCCGATGTAGCCATCGATGGTGCCCTTCTTGCCGTACGATGGCTGCACGTTCATGCCGTTGGTTTCGACACGGACCTGGTTGCCCTTGCTCTTCGGCTTGGCGACCGCCATGGCTTCGTTGGTGAAGGTGATCAGGTCGGCCTGCACGCGGGCGCTGTCAGGGCCGGACTGCACGGTAGTGAAGGTGATGGCGATCATGTCCTGCTCCACCTCGCGCTCGGCGGTGGCGGACAGGGAAACGACGTCGTAGGTCAGCTGTTCAGGCATGGAAGCTCCTTAGGTTGACAGCCCAAAGCGGATCAAGATGCTCGTGCTGTCGTCGATCATCTGCTGGGTCAGAGGAATGCGGATCTTGCGGTCAGCGTACTGCACAGGGATCATCGCGCCGGCGGCGAGGTCGCCGAACGATGAGCGCTCCTCGCAGCAGTAGATGTGCAGGTAGTTCGACGTCTCGATGCCGAGATCGAGCCAGGGGTGGAGGTCGAAGAACTGCTGCTGAGTTGCGTTGATGGAGCGCGCGGTGATGGTGGCGCCGCAGTTCAAGAAGAGGAGCGGGTCGTAGTCGGGATCCTGAGCCGAGCTCCACTCCTTGCCGTTCTTGAAGACGCCCACCGGCCCGTTCATGTCATCACCGCGGCGAAGGCGCGGGTGCTGGCACATGATGAGGTTGGCGGCCCAGGTGTTGCGCTCGTCGGTTGACCAGCTGCGAAAGTCATTGAGGTTCACTTGACGCTCCTCAGTTCAACGTAGACGTAGCCACCACCCGGCTTGAGCGCGAAGGCGACATCAAGCCGACGGTTGTCGCCCTTGATGACCCAGTCGGACACCGAGCCTGCCTCTCGAAGAGCGTCCAGCTTCGTGTCGATGACCGAGGCGAGAGGGCCCAGGCGGGGGCTCCAGATGGCGGCCTCGGCCTTGAGCACCGCGATGACGTCCTCAGCCGTCTTGGGAACCTGGCCCTTCAGGTTCTCCTGCGCGCGGGCCGCCACCGGCAGAAGGGCCAGCGCGGTAAGCAGGTGGCGGCGCTTCATCACTCGTCTCCGCGGCCAGGAACGAGGCGCTCGAGCAGGCCGATGTTGTCGGCGTGCGTCGGCGAGACCCAACCTTCCGGCTTGATGAGGTCAGGCAGGCCGAGCGGGTTCGGGCGGTTCGGCTTGATGCCCGGTTCCTTCTGCATGTTGGCCGTGTGGACGCGGTTCCAGGCCTCGTCGCTGTCGACCTGCAGGCCGTCGAGCGTGCCGGTGGCGACCACGATGAGGTCGATCATGCTATCGACGAGGTCGTCGGCAGCCTTGACGGCAGCTTCGCTGTCGGCCGCGGCATCACCGCTCGAGGTCTGCTGGGCGCTCTTCAGCTCGTTGAGCGCCTTGACGCCCTCGTTGAGCTCCTCCTGCAGGAACTTCAGGCGGAACTCGAGCCACGCGAGCAGCTTGTCGTTGTCGAACGTCTCGACGATGTCGCGCACCTTGAACTTGGTGTGCATCTCCTCGATGTCGCCGATGATGTCGGCTGGAGCAGCGAGGGTGAAGAGTACGTCCATGTCCTCGATCTGGCCAGAGGACGGGTCTTGTTCGGGCAAAGTCATGGTCGCTCCTTGGGTTGGGAGCGATAGGAAGATTGTAACTCGCTTTAGGAAGCGGTCAACCTCAAAGCAGGTTGGACTTGACCGTCGACAAGGACCAGTACGGCGTCGAACCCTCGTGCATCACGTGCTGGATGCTCTTGAAGGAGACGTAGCCCAGGAACTCGTAGCACAGGTAGGGCCGCTGCAGGTAGACGGCGTAGATGACGTCCTTGCCGGCCTCGACCTGCTTCTCAGCGAACTCGAGCTCGCGGTACGAGATGGACAGCCACTTGCCGCGGCTGCTCTTGATGTCGTAGTGAAGACCGCCGAGGTAGTAGTCGTACGGTGCGTAGCGGTCAGGGATGGTGGCACCGAACTCGGCGGCGCGCTCCTTCTCAGCGAGGTCGATGGCCAGGCCGAACTCGGTCTTCTGGTCGTAGCCCTCGTTGGTGAGGTGGCGGTCCTCGACCTGCAGCAGGTCACCGCGCTTTCGAAGGCGAACGAGGTCAGCCATACCAGTTGTGGGCCTTGTCCCAGCTCTTCAGGACCTTGTCGCAGGTCTTGCAGCGGAGGCGGTAGAAGGTGCGCGCGCACTCATCGTACGAGCCTGAGAAGTAGTCGCTTTCCTGCTCCACGTTCTCGTGCGGGCAGGTCTCCTGCAGCTCCTCGCGCAGGCCGTCCAGCTTCTTCTGGAGCGTCTGCCCCTTCAGGTCGTGGATCTTGATCTGCTTGTCCAGGCTCTCGATGGACGCAAGCAGGCTTTCGACATCGGACATGTCACCTCCGAAAGGATCATTGTACCATGAGAAGGGAAACCCTGTCCTGCTTCTTACAGGTTCAACGTCAGGTTCGTCAGGTCGTGCAGCTTCAGGCGCTCCACCTCGGGATCTACGGCATCGTACGCCGCGTCGTCAACCTCGAAGTGCTGCGCGAAGCCAACGTCGATGAGGAAGTCGAAGTCGCTGTCGCGCGTGTACTCGATCATCGGTTGGAAGTCCTGGAGATGGTACTTCTTGGTAAGCTCTAGGAGGGCCTTGCGCAGTGCGGCCTTCGGCAGCTTGGCACCGCGCTGCGCGAACGAGACGAGCAGGCGCATGTTCGGCTCACCGTCGAGGTTCAGCTCGTTGCTGAAGCCATCGAGCGGCTTGTCGGTGGTCTTGAAGATCTCCTCCATGCGCAGGTGCAGCTCATGGTAGAAGCGAATGGCCATGAGCATCGCCACCTTTGGTGGCACGATCTGGTTCTCGAAGAGGTCACGTACGCGCATCTTCTATCTATGGGGCAGGCAAGAGAAAGGGAACCTTCGGGTCCCCTTGAACTCGTGGCCGAAGCCGGTTAGATACTTGCGTCGCTCTTGGCCTTTTCGCCAGCTGCCCAGGCGGTACAGAGAATTCGTGCCTCGGCAGCAGAAATTGTGGAACCGGCGAGATTGAAGTCAAGGTTGAACTGGAAGTTTCCGGCCATGTCAAGCCACGTCATTTGACCAAAGCCTGCAACACAGTCTGTCGGCTTGACATAGATCTGATGAAACGTTGTCTGTGCCTTGTCCACGATCTGGAACCGTCCGACATAGACCTGCTGGCCACCACGCGTGGTCTTCAGCTCTCCAGATTGCCGTTGGGCAAACACGGTATAGGTCTTCTCGACATTTTGCGCGACAAGGATCCAGTCGCTTTCAGCGAAGGCAGTTGAAGACAGGGCGATCAGTGCCAGCGCAACCAGCTTCTTCATGGAGAACTCCCAGAGGGTTGATGATGTGACCATTGTACATCAACCTGGGCCTGCGTGTTAAGAGAAGTGTAACAGGTTACTAAATAGCTACGTTCGATCTATAATGTAGCCATGACACCCTACACCTACTTCATCGGTTGGCCTGACCTCAACACCTTCTATTACGGTGTCCGCTATGGTCGAACCTGTGATCCGTCGGACCTGTGGGTCACCTACTTCACGTCCTCGAAAGAGGTTCATGCATTCCGTGCCCTTCATGGGGACCCACCTCTTCGTGAGGTACGCCACACTTTCAAGACAAAGGAAGCAGCACGAGAGTGGGAGCACAAGGTGCTACGCCGCATGAAGGCACCGCTTCGGGAGGACTTCCTGAACCGCACCACTGCGAAGGCGCCGTCGATGCTTGGTAGAAGCCACAGCGAGGAGACACGAAGAAAGCAGTCGCTCACACAGAAGGGCAAGCCGAAAAACCCTGCCTCTGTGTTAAAGATGCGTGTTTCGCTGACTGGCAGGAAGATGAGTGATGCAGCACGAGCAGCGCAATCAAGAGGGCACATGGGGCTAGAGTTCTCCGAAAGCCATCGTGCCAACATCGCTGCTTCTAAGATCGGCCGCAAACACTGGACTAATGGCACCGAGTACCGCTGCTGTCGTGAAAAGCCGGGCCCTGAGTGGTACCCCGGGAAGAGGCAAAAGAAAAGGGCTGCCGAAGCAGCCCTTTGAGGAGTGTCTCAGTGAGACGTGTCTTCTGCTGATCGCTCAGCTGAAGGCCACATTCTTCACGAGGATGCGAGCGTAGTAATCCGCCGAATTGCCGAGCGACGTGCCCGTGTTGGTGAAGGTGGCCTTGCCGTAGCGGGTCATCAGGCTGACAGCCGGCATGAACGTGTTGGCGTCCATGACGATGCCAGTCGACATCAGAGGGATGTACGGGCAGTAGAAGTAGCCGCTGTCGAGCTCGGAAGCACCACCCTTGAAGCCGAGGAGGATGTCCTCACCGACGTCGCCGGAGGCGTTCACGACACCAGCGCCAGAGCCGGTGATCTGCCATGCATCGTTCAGGCCCCAGTTGTAGCTGTAGACCTTGATCGAGCCGTTCAGGGTGCCGACCATCTTGTTGCCGATCGGGTCAGCGAACGTGCCGCTGACAGCCGGAGCGAAGACGGACTTGGCAGCCGACTGGAGCATCGAGGTGATCAGATGACCACCGACGAGCCAGTTGCCAGGACCACGACGGGTCTTGGCGCCGATCTCGTTGGCCATCTTGTTGATCAGGATGCCGAGGTGGGCGTAGCGGTCACCGATGTAGTTCGGTGCGAAGCCAGCTGGCGGAGCAGCGAAGTCGTAGGTCGAAACCGTCGAAGCGAGGGCGAGCAGGTCGGTCAGGATCTCGTTGTCGATTTCGTGAGCGATCTGGGTCGACAGAGCAGCGGTCAGCTCCGACTCGAGGTCGAGGCCGTGCTGTGCGCTCAGGTCCTGAGCAGCTTCCATCGTCCAGCGGGCCTGCAGCTTGCGCGAGCCAGCGGTGATGGTCTGCTTGAGAACGGACAGGCGCATTGCCTTGCCGCCGAAGCCTTCGTAGTTGGCCGTCGAAGCAGCGAAGCCGTCAGACGTTGCAGCGGTCAGAGCTGGCGGGTAGCCGGTGGTGCCGACGTTGGCCGAGCTGTAGAAGCGCTTCATCTTGCTGTTGTTGGCGTAGACTTCATCACCAGCGGCGATGTCGTTGGCAGCCACAACGTTCGGACCGGTAGCGTCAGCAGCTTCAGCGAAGGCGAAGCGCAGCGAGTACACCAGGCCGACCGGACCAGACATCGGCTGAACGCCAACGAGGTCGGACGAGATGGTGCCCGGAACGATACGACGGATCATCGGGATGACGATCTTCTGGAAGTTGGCGACGTCGCCAGCTTGGTTGGCCGTTGCCGGGAAGGCGTTTTCGGCCAGGTACTTCTTCTGGTTTTCGAGCAGCGTCGAGACGACTTGCTTCTTGGTACCAGCGAGGCCTTCGAGAAGAGCCTCTTTGGTCTCTTGCCAGTTTTCAATCAGTTGCATGGAGTTTCTCCTTGGTGAGTGTGGCAGTTGACGTCCGCTCAGGAGCGGATACCTGCGAGGCGCTTCAGTTGCTCAAGGCCTTCGTTGACCTGAGCAGCCTTTGCTGGGGTGTCGGCTGGCTTGTCACCAGTTGCGACGGTAGTGGTGGGAGCCTTTGCTTCCGTCAGGGCAGCGGCTGGCTTGGCGGCCGGCTCGACGTCTTCCTTCAGGATGCGGCCGATGAAGAACTTGTAGCTTTCCTCGAGGCGGTCGGTGTCGACGTTCTTGAGGACCATAGCCATCTGCTCGCGCTTCTTGCCGGTGAGGGGGCTGAGAACAGCTTCCATCTTGGCTTCGCGGACCATCTTGCTGATCTTCTCTTCGCTCTCGGACAGGGCCTTCTCGGCGTCCTTGAGCTTCTGCTCGGTGACCGACAGCTTCGACTGAACGCTGTCTTCGTCAACGTAGCCCTTGGCGTACTCGGCGGCGACGGCTTCGAAGATGCGACGACCGAAGTCGTTCTGCTTGACAACCTCGAGGTCTTCCTTGAGTTCGTCCATTTCGGCGGTCAGGCGCATCTCGAAGAACTGGTCGATCTTGTCGACGAGGGCATCGAGTTCGGTAGCGACTTCGCCGGCGAGCTTGTGCTTCTCTTCGACGAGCTTCTCGGCGTACTCAGCCTCGAGGTCGCGGAAGCGCTCGATGTCGCCCTTGAGTTCGGCGATTTCCTTGGTGAGGGCTTCAGCGACGAAGGTGTCAACCTTCGTAATCAGCTCTTCACGCTCGGTGAGCCACTGCTCCGACAGCTGGAGGCGAACTTCGTTCGACACTTCTTCACGGACTTGCGTCTTGAAGGCGTCAACGGACTTCGTCCACTGTTCGGAGATCTCTGCCTTGGATTCCTCCGAGAGGAACTCCGACTGGAGCAGCTTCTGCAGGATTTCGTCCATGCGTTTCTCCTTGTAGGTTACGGTCCAACCGTAGTTGGGTCTTTTCGTTCAAAGAGCATCCGAGGTGTTTTCACATCAAGGAACTCACAGTGCGTAAGCCTATATACACAGCTCACGCGAAAAAGCGCCAAAACCAAGTGATTTTGGCGCTTTTAGAGCTCAGAGAGCTCTCATTCGGCGGTCTCGGACGAGGCGTCCGTGTTCACAGCAGCTGGCTCGTCGGCAGCGTCCACCTCGACTTGAGCGGTGCTGAGACCAGCAACCTCACGCGTCTTGGCGACGAAGTAGTCATGCATCGTGACAGCGGCCTGCTCCATGCGATCGTTGATCACGTCCTGCAGCATACCGCGAAGGGCTTCCTTGTTGTCCATGTCTTGGCTCCTTTGAAGTGAGACGAGGTATTTACAGCGACCCGGAGGCCTATTCTGCGAGCTTTCGAAGCGCTGCAGCGTTGGTCTTCATGGCGCCAAGATAAAAATCAGCAGCATCACTAAGGCGCCCAGCTCGATCACTATCGAGCCTATCAGCTACAGTTCTAGCAAATGCTCTTAGCTCAGGTGAATGCTTGATCCACTTCTGCATCTTCTCTCTCATGATCAGAGCAACGATAAGTGTACCATGCATGTCAGTCGCAGCATATGGAATACGCCTGTTCAGGCCCTTCTTCAGAAGGGGAAGAACGACCTCAGCGTAGTGCTTGGCTTCAACAGCCGGAACCAGAAGGTCCTTGTCGTACTTCGATAGCTTGGCCTTCAGCTTCGTCTCGAGCGCCTCTTCGATTTTCATCCACAGGTCAGCAGCGTCGTCTGAGGCATTGACGCTAAAGCCCATGAAGCCTTCGAAGAGATCAGAGACCTTCATGCGGTTAGTCGGCTGCCATGCGCATCTTAGCAGCAACTGCGCCAAGACCGATGCGCTCACCGAACTTTTCAAAGTACGCAGCTGCGATCTTCCTTGAGGTCTGCATGACTTCAAAGATGACGTGCCCGTCAGCTGCTTCTTTCTGCGCGGTGCTGATCAGAAAATTCAGCAGCTTCTTCTTGACATCCTCATCACCGTGCATCTTGTCGAGCAGAGCGTCAAGATCGGCAGCTCCGAGGTGCTTGAGGGTTGCATCCATCACGTCAAGGGCTTCCTTGATGACCTCAGCATCAGCCTCAACCATCTTGTCCAGCTTCTTCTTGACAGCGGCGCGGCACTCAGGGTCGCAGTCCTTCAGGAATGCAAGTACAGCTGCCTTGTCAACAGCAGGAGCATCGCCCTTGGCCTTCTTGCCCTTTGGTGCATCTTCCATGTCACCGACCGACTTGCCCTCGTCATCGAGGTCCATGTCGAACGACATCTCCATGTCGTCAGCTGGCTTGGCCTTCTTCTTGGCCTCAGTCAGGGACTGCAGCTTTGGGAAGTTCACTTCTTGGTTCCCTTCGTGATGGCTTCGATCAGGGACAGAGCTTCCTTCACGAGGTACTTCTGAGCACGTGGGTCGTGAACAGCGGCCTCAGCCAGGGTCGTGATCTTCTTCGACTGCAGGCTCTCGTACACAACGTTCGGGTAGGCATCAGGAGCCGATGGCTGCGACACGATGTCGACGGTCACGAAGTTGAAGTCGGAGACGACGGCGGCTTCGTTCACGTTGCCGGTACCGCGGCTCGAAACGCCGAGGCGACCGCCACCTTCGATGATGGCACGAACGATCTGGCCGTTCGGGGTGTTCACCAGCTTCATCTTGCCGACAGCGTTGTTGCCGTCCATGCGGATGTCGGTGATGATGTGCGACACGTTCTTCGGGTCGATCGTCAGGACGTCGGGGTGGTTGAGCTCACCGAGGATGGTGAAGCCCTTCTTGATGCGGTCCTGCGCACCTTCAACGGCGCGCTTGATCTCGTCGAGCGGATACTTGCGGCCGTTGCCGTTCACCAGCTCGGCCTGCATCATGATGCCGGACATGTACATGTCCCCGCCCTTCTTCATCTCGGTCAGGGCGGCGACCTGGGGAGCGAGCTCCTCGATCAGGATCTTCTTCATGAGTGGTCGCTCCTTAGTCGACGTACTTGCTGACCATCGCGAGGATGCGCTTCAGCGCGTCGTGACGGTACTCGATGAACTGCTCCTGGCCTTCGACGATGCTCTTGCCGAGAACGTTGACCTTGGCAACGATCTGGTCGGCCAGCTGCTCGGCTTCCTCGCGGATCGACTGCTTCTTGCCGGTGCCAGCTGGGTGGAGGTTGCTGTCCGAAGGGATCTTGGCGACGCCGCTTGAACCGATGCCACCGCTGGCCTTCTTGCCGGTGCCAGCCATGTGAAGGTTGCTGTCAGACGGAACTGCTGCAGCTGGCTTGTGGTCGCCCACGGCCTGCTTCTTGCCGGTGCCGGCTGGGTGGAGGTTGCTGTCCGAAGGGACCGAAGCCGGTGCGTGTGGCTTCATGTGCGTCATCGGGTCCTTGCCTTGCGACAGAACGCGAAGGTTCGGCTGCTCCGGCACGCCGAGCTTGCCGTTGCCTTCGTTGAGCTGCTGGACGCCAGCGAGTTGACGCATGCGATCGAGTTCCATGTTTGTCTCCTGAGTAGGGATCTACGCCGTATTTACGTCACGGCTGGGCGGGAGGAGCGTTTCCTCCCGCTGGTGGGGTGCCTGGGGCTGCTGGTCCGCCAGCTGGAGCGGCGCCTGGGGTCTCTTCAGCTGGAGGGAGCTCCTCTCCTGGAACTGCTCCACCGCCTGAGAAGAAGCCACCGCCACCGATGTCACCCTCGCCGCCCAGACCGCCAGCCAGCTGGTCCTCGCCTGGGATGCCACCTGGGTTCTCAACGGTCAGCTGCTCGCGGTTCTCGTAGACGGCCGGGTCGTAGATCTGCTGGAGCGACGGAATGTTGGCGTTCTCCGTGATGCCGCGCTCTTCCTTGATCATGGCCTCGTTCATCTGGATCTCATCGTCGGTCAGGCCGAGGTAGCGCTTCAGCAGGAAGCGCTTCGACAGGGTCTTGTCCTGGGCGATGTTGTTGTACGAGCCGATCAGCTCAGTGTCGAGAGCTGCCTGGCGGTACAGAGCGAAGTTGACCGGATCTGGCAGGCGGATGTGGAAGATCTCGTCGTCGATCTTCAGGCCGCACACCTTGAGATAGATCTTGAACTCCTCGTCAAGCACGTCGTTCATGCGCTCCTGCAGGCGCATAATGAACTTGGCGAAGCGCAGCTCCTCGATGTACGCGATACCGACCTTGCCGTCGTTGTACTGCGCGCCTTGGGCATCGGCACCACCCATGTAGGAGGTTGGGATGCGGAGGCCGCGGAAGAGCTTGTCCTGGAAGTACTTGAGCAGGTTCGTGCCGAAGTCCTCGGTACCGCCTGGCAGGGTCTCGACGCGGGAGCCACGGCCGGTTGCCGTGACTGGGAAGAACATGTCCTCCTGGATGGAGGTCGGATCGTACTGACCGTCAACGACGTCCTTGCCGCTGTTGTTCGTCTGACCAGGCACGCGCTTCTGGCGGATCTCGTTCTTCACCTGCTCGAGGTACTGCTTCACGCGCTGCGCTGGCATGTTGCCGACGTCGACGTAGAAGACGCGGCGCTCAGGGGCGCGGACGATACGGTAGATGATGACCGCGTCCTCGATCATCGAGAGCTGGCGGTACACGCGGAAGATGGGCTTGAGCACCGAGCCACCGAACGGGGCCATGTCGCTCATCTCATCTGACATCGTGAAGTGCAGCATGGCAGCCGCTGGGATGATCTCCATCTCCTCGTGGCGGGTGCCGTAGGCCGACTGCGTGCTTGGACCACCGAGCTGCTTGCCTGGCTTCTTCAGGTGGTAGTTGATCTTGTTGCCGTGCTGGTCAACCTCAATGCCGTACACGAGCGAGGGGTCAACCCAGATCCAACGCTTCGTGTCTGAGATCTTCTTGAAGAAGCAGTCGCCGTACTTGACCATGGCCCGTGCCATGCCGAACAGCCGGCGGTTGAGCTCCTGGATTTCGACCCACTGGCGAACGGCCTGACGAAGCGTGATGGCCGTGGTATCGCTGATGTCCTGGTTGTCTTCCTTCTCGTACTCGATGATGAAGGGCAGGTTCGTCTTGTCGTCCTTCGTCGTCATCTCCTCAGCGATGATGTCGAGCGAGCGAGCGATGTCGATGTCGGCGTCCATGACGTCGTACTGCTTGTACGAGTTGGCGCGTGAGCCAGGTCCGCGCAGCACCTGCGAGTACCACGTGACGGCCGTCATTGACGAGAGGTCAGTGGTGCGCGGATCGTACGCGTCGGTGGAGATCGTCGTGTACAGCTGCTTGCGCGAAGCCGGCGTGATGATCTTCCAGAAATTTTGGAACTGCGAAATTTTAGGCTCCTTGCGCTGCTTTACGGCGAACCCATGCAGCTTTTTGGGCGGCGCTATACTTCGCGCTCAATTCAGGAGAACGGTTGAGCGCTGCTTGGCGCATACGCTCTTTAGTCTCTTCGGTGTTCTTTCGACCGTTGTGAATACGCGCATGTGCAGCTTTTTGCGCAGCGATACCTTCTGGGGTCATCTTGCGGTTCTTTGCTGAAACAGACATGCGCTGCTTTTCTTCTTCTGTCCAGTAACCGCGATTGATAAAGCCACCACGCGCTGTTGCGGTGTTGATGAAGAGAGGATTACGGGCTACGTCGTGCTTCAGATGCAGGCGCTGTTCTTCTTCAAGAGCCTCTTCGCGAGTTGAGTGTTCAGAGAGAACGATCACATCGAACAGCTCTGGATGCTCAAGAAGTTCCTGCTTCCAGGTGGCACCAAACTCCACGCCCCGTACTGAGCCGCGGTATCCAGCTTCAATGCGCTGGCTGCTTGTCGAACCAATGTAGAACGGCGGCATCTTGCTTCCGTCATAGATGGTCAGATACGTAACGAACAAATCAGCTCCTCAATCAGGCGCCGATGGCGTACGGCGCCAGGGCGGCGGTGTCAGGGAGGATAGGACGGGTCATGCGCGCGTACTCCTCGGTCTTGCCTTCGGTCAGCTTCGCCAGCATCTGGCTTAGCACATCGACCTGCTGCTTCAGCACAAGCACGACGTCAGGGGCATTCACGAGCACCGGACCTGAGGCAGCAGAGCCTGCCACCCCTTCCTTCTTCTCTTCAACCTGCGTCTTATTTACCTCGGGCGGGGTGACTGTGGCTCGAGTTTCTTGACCTGGTGTGGCAACCTGAGCGGCGTTCGTCTGAGCGGCGTTGATGGTCGCCTGGGCGCTGGAGGCAAGGCCACCAATGCCAGTGACGACAGCACCGTTGGCAACGTTCAGCTTGGCGGCGACGGCGTCCATCTTCTTGGCGGTATCGTCAGCTGCCTTAAGCTGCTTTTCGCCCATTGTACGAAGAGTGGCACCTTCTGTGTTCCACATTTCTTCGCGGGTCTTGGCCGACTGCATCAAGCTATCATCAACCGCGTCAGCATTGTCACGCAGCTTCTTGATAAACGGCGCATCCTTCTTGACGAACGGCAGCATCTCAAGCAGGCCAGCCAGGCCCTTCATGAAGATAGAGCTGATCATCTTCCAGCCGTCTACAATCATACCAGTGACATAGTCCACGAACTTCGTGGTGTTGACACGGAAGTCGATGCCAAGTCCCTCGAACAGCCAGTTGAGGACGTCGTCAAAGAGGCGTGTAACGCCGGTGAAGATGCCGTTAAAGCCGGCGATGACAACACCAAGCATGCGACCGAAAATACCGTCACCCAGACTGAGTGACTTCGTCATCTCTCCAGTGAATGCCTCTTCAACGGCGCCAAAGATGAAGCCGAGCTCAGGACCAAAGACCGACTTGAAGAAGTTGCCGCCTGCCTTGAGGGCGCCAGAGATACCGTTGAAGCCGGCCTTAAATGCAGCTCCTGCCTCCTGCAGCACCAGCTCGGTCTTGGTCAGACCGCCATCAGCGGCGATCGCCTTGAACCAGCTGACATAGTCCTTCGCGCTCTTGCCAACGTTGGCAACGGCGCTGAGACCGCCCTTCGAGAGGTCGCGCGCGGTAGCGGTGAAGCTCTTGAAACCACCCAGCATGGACTTGAACGGACCCAGGATGTCGGTCTTTGTGGCGACGGCGCGCATCGACTTAAGCGGCAGCGTGAGAAGGTCGGCTGCCTCACCTGCTGCCTGCTTGGCAGCGATGCGCTTCGGAGTGGGCGGACCCATTACCTCAGCCGCTGCGCCTCCTACCTTCGGGAACATCCGACGCGACATGAACAGGAAGGTGCCAAGACTGGTTAGAACCGGCTCAAGGTGACGCAGCGCCTCACCGAGCGGGCTCTTCATGATGCCGTTGACGGCAACACCGAAGTTGGCTACTGCCTTACCGAAGTCGCCGACCTTGTCGCCGAAGTCCTTGTTGATGCCAGCTGGGCCGCTGTCGACCGTCAGCTGCGCCTTGCCTGATGCCTCAGCAATCCGCTGGAAGAAGCCTGGTGCGTTCTGCTGGAGCTGCTCAGCGATGTTCTCCTGCTGGATGTCACCGCTGTTCATCATGGCCTCAAGGCCCTGCTGGTACTGCGCGCTCAACTGGCGGAACAGCTCAGCATCGGCGCCCTGTAGGTTCTTGCGCTGGGCAAGCCGTGCCAGAGTTTCGGTGTCGCCTGCTGACATGCCCATGATGGCGCCGCCCTGGCGAATGACGCCAGCGGCCTTGAAGCGCTCAGGTGCGAGGGCCTTGCGCTGGGCGAGCATGGCATCCGAGAGCTGCTGCGACTGCTGCTTGGTCAAGCCAAGCTGCGCGCCAAGCGACTGCACCTGCATGAGCTCGTTCAGGCGGGCAGCGCGCTCCTGCGGGGCCATGCCAAGCAGGTTCTCCTGGACGTTCTCGTTCTCGCCAAGCGTGCGAACGAGGTCCTGGAACTGGTCGGCTGTCATCAGCGTTGTCTTGCGCAGCCGCTCAAACGTCTTGATCTGCTCGTCAACTACTCCAGCCTGCTGCTTGAGCGGGATGCCCAGCGTGGTGGCGCTGGACATCATGGTCGCTGTCAGCTGCCGTGCGCTCTCACCAAAGACACCGAGCGAACCGAGCCGGTCAGTCGTGCTCTCAAGCGCCTTGTTGAAGTCCTTGAAGCTGCCGAAGCGGGTAACTACCGCCTCGTTGTCGGCGAGCAGGCGCGTGTACTCGCGCAGCGACATGCCAGCCTTGCCAGCCGCCACGTAGAAGTCAAGTAGGTTCTTCTGCGCATCAACGCCGCCCGCCTGCAGGCGGTACGCGTCGGTGATGACGTCAAGGAAGGGACCGCGAAGAATGTTGCCAAGCGCGGTGAACGCGGTGCCAAGCAGCACGCTTTCCTTTGCTGTCTTGGCAAAGCGGCTGATGATGCTGCCGGTGCTCTCATTGACGCCCTCGGCGGCCTTCTCAACCTCCTTCTCCACCGGCTGCATGTTGACTGCCGGTGTCGAGATGCCTGGGGCCTTGGCCTTCAGCGTCTTGTTGAGGATGCCGAACCGGCCAACGGTGACCGACATCGTGCGGTCAAGGCGACGGAACCGCTTGTCAAGCTGGTCGGTGCTACCACCAAGGTCGTCCATTGCCGCAGCCGTGGCCTTGATCGGGTCCTTGTTGCTGCGGTTGACTGGAACTCGGCCACCTCGGGCGGGGGCACCACCTGCAACGGTGGCTGACGATCCCTCCAGCGCCTTTGTGATGCGCTGAAGCAGCTTTAGCGCCTCGCCTGTGATGTCGACTTGATCCATCCTGGAGCGTCCGGGTCGCGCCTGGGTAGGCGCGTAAATACGTGGTAGCCTATTTACGAGGTCAGACTAGATGGAAAACACACAAGCCCAGAACCCCCTGCTCGCGAAGCTGAAGCTGCCAGGTCGAACCTTCCAGCTGCCCAGCCGAGGCGCCCTCTACAAGGACGGTGAGCTGTCAAGCAAAGAGGGTGAGGTCCACGTGCACCCGATGTCCGCGCTGACCGAGATCTCGCTCAAGAACCCGGACCTGCTGTTCAACGGCAAGGCCCTTGAGGAGGTCTGCGCTGAGTGCGTTCCTGAGGTCAAGAAGCCGCTCCAGCTGTTCGGTCGTGACATCGACGCGCTGATGTTCTACCTGCGCCTGGTCACCTACGGCCCGAACTTCGAGATCAACGTCAAGCACACCTGCGAGAACGCCAAGCAGCACTCCTACATGGTCAACATCGAGGAGCAGGTGATGGCCATGAAGCAGCTGGACCCGACCCTGGTCGACCAGTTCAAGGTGACGCTGCAGAACGGCCAGGTGGTGACGCTGCTGCCTGTCACGTTCGAGCACATGATCAAGCTGTACCAGCTGAACGCCGGCAAGACTGAGCTGACGGCTGACGACATCAAGGCCAACATCGTCTTCAACCTGACGAACACCATCGCCAGCGTCGATGACATCACCGACAAGGCGCTCATCGAGGCGTGGGTGAAGGCAATGACGTCGGTGATGCAGAACCGGATCACCGACGTCATGGAGAAGATGGTGGACTGGGGCCCGGCCCAGACGGTGGACCTGAAGTGCCGTGACTGCGGAGAGGTGATGAAGGTCGAGCTGCCGCTCAACCCCATCTCTTTTTTCACCGAATGATCATGAGCGGTGACGCGAGCAGGGTCACCGACATGATCAACTCGATGGCACTAGACGTACGAAACCTGCTCAAGTCGGCGGTCGAGATCGCCTACTTCTCCCGAGGCGCGATCCCCTACGAGACGGTACTGGGGATGTCGGCGGTCGAGCGCGACATCGCGGTGGAGTTCATCAACAAGCGGCTCGAGCTGGCCGCGAAGTCACCGTTTCCGGTCTACTAGAACTGGTCAAACAGCAGGTCGATGCAGAGCGTGCGGAGCTGAAGCTTCAGCTTCTCCATTCCTGCATCGTCATCAACGTTCACGCAGCAGAGGGGCTGCGTGAGGTTCTTCAGTCGAGTTGCCATGAAGCCGCCGTCATCATCAACACGGTGAAGCAGCGATACCTTTAGGGCGCAGCCGTAGATGGTGCTACCAACGTACCCAGGCATGAAGCTAAGGTAGAAGCGGTTGTCGAGAATGAAGCCCCAGTCGTCGTTTGGAACTGCAGCACAGCCAAGCATCCGCTCCATGTAGAAGCGGATGAAGGGCTTGAGGGGATTTTCCTGAGCTGCCATCGGCGCGCTATCTTCGTACTAATGCCGTATCTGGCGCGCGCTGTTAGAGGGTGAGCTGCAGGGTTCGATGGACGATGTACTTGCAGATGGCCTCATCGGACATCCCGCTCAGCAGCTCCAGCTTGGCTGGTTCACCGTCCTTTTGCCACGTGAGAGAACCGAGGTGAATGCCTTGGTCAAGACGTGCGGTGTGGTGGTAGCGCAGGCTCACGCTGAGATCATCGGTGAGCTGGTAGGTGAAGATGGTAGAGGCGCTGCTGTCCGTCACAAGAGTAGCACCCATGACGTTGACGAGGTAGTCCTCGACCATTGACCGCTTGAACGGCTTCATCATTCGCCCTCCGGGAAGTAGCACTCGATCATGCGCTGGGAGACGACCTTTCGAAAGTGCTCAATCTCTTCACCTGCCTTGCGGCGGCCAAACAGCACGGTCGTATTGGTGAAGGAGGCAACGACGTTGTTGCCTGGAAGAAGGCCCTTCTCCTCCACGATGACGATCGTGTCCAGCTTACGCTCGAGCGTGAACGCGTTGTACATGTCATTGAAGGTAAGGCGCAGCTTCGTGTCGGGAAGGTACCACATCATCGAGTTATTGGTCTTCTCCTGCACCCAGCCCATCTCGCGCAGCATTGGCGCAATTGATCCTACACGATCGTCGTTGTATTCCCAGGTCTCAAATACCTCGAACAGCATCACACCGTCAGCCGAAGGCCGACCTCCTCAATGATAGTTGGCAGGCGGTCAAGGTACTCCTGCGGAATGCCGTCAATGCCGTCGTGCACCATGATCCCATGGTGGTCGCACGCCTCCCAGATGCGGTAGCGCGCCTCGCGCTCCCACTCAAAGTATGAGGCAAAAACACGCCGCTGGTTGGCTCGGCTTGGGTTGGTGCGGAAGACCGAGATGCAGACCGACCGCTTGGCGTTGCTGTACTGCGTTGAGATGTACTGCAACCGACTGCCGATGCGGTTGAGGCGCTCCAGCGAGAGGTCCTCAGCGTTCTGCACGATGATGTCGGCCGTGACTGAGAACCCACCGCCACCCGTCAGGATGGCCGGAGAGATGCGGCTGCCGTTGGCAAGGCTCATGCACACGCGCTTCACCAGCGAGATGCCCTCATCGTCGGTGCCCACTCCCATCAGCTCAGCCAACTCGCGCCTCCAAGCTGCCTTGTCCTCGATGGAGCGCAGCAGGTCAGGGTAGATCAGCTGCAGCATCTCGGGGCTGCACTGCTTTCGCAGGTGACCAAGCAGGTACTGCGTGTACGCCGCCTCGATGTCGATGCCGGGTCCGAAGAGCTGCTCGCGCAGCCAGCTCGGCCATGTCTCTACCGCCTGCACCGGCCAGATGGAGGTGTCGCGCTGGCGCAGGCGGCCGCTTCGATCGAAGATGAAGTTGACCTCGGGGCGCTCTAGCAGCCACTCAACTGGAGGCAGCAGGTCGTAGCGGCCTTCGTCCATCAGGCGCGTGCGAATGCTCTCGGCGTGCTGCTGCTGAATGTAGACCTTTGACTGCGTGCCCTCAGGGCGGTCAGGAACGAGGTAGCCGGCCAGCTTCTGCCCCAGCTCCGGGATGTCGATGTAGCGCGGGATCAGCGTGCTGACCTCGTTCGCCTCCTCGCCGAAGTTGTAGCCGAGCTGCTTCACCTCGAAGAAGTAGTCAAGTGCCGGCTGAAAGTCATAGACCCACTCGCGCAGCGTGGTGAGCCGCAGCTTGACGGTGCAGAAGCCGCGCGGCTGGTGAAGGCGGGCGCAGGCGCGAACCGCGTTGGAGTGCAGCGAGGCAAGGTAGAGGATGAGGTCCTGGCGGTCCTGCATCTTCTTTCGGTGCAGCCGCTCGCGGCCGTAGAAGCGGCTCACGTGCAGCGGGTGCGAAGGAGGAAGGGCCTCCTTCGTGCGCACCTTGTAGATGACCGTCACGGGATCAGGCCTTCGTTGCCTGCGCGTAGAGCTTCTCAAGCTCGACACGAGCTCGGTAGAGGTGCGTCAGCAGCTCGGCGACACTCTCCTTGGGTCGAGCCGAGGAGGCCCAGGCCTGCATGTGGCAGATGTCGTCGATGGCCTTCCGAAGGTCGGCCGCTGCCTGCGTATTCATGCCTTGGCCGACTTGAGCTGCTTGTAGATGCCCTTGAGGCTGTCCTTGCGGACGAGCAGCTGGTAGGAAGCTGGCCGGTTGGGCTGGACCGGCGGGTTCTGCAGCGCCTCTGGGTCGCTGAGCACGGACGACGGGCTGAAGTGGCTCTCGTGCTTCTTCACGACGTAGCCGTCCTTCTTGATGTCCTTGCCAGCCTCGGAGAGGGTGGTTGCCAGCCCGAGAGCTGCGCGGCGGAGCCGCTTTGCCTGCTTGCCGTTCATGTAGTTCCTCTGTGGCGCTCACGCGCCTTCTGTGCTATCTTAGCACGAGTTTCGACCGATAGGGGTCCTCGTGCAGGTCGCGCTTTGGCAGATGCGCTCATCTTTGCCTTCGTAGCTTCGCTGTGTTTTCTGCCTTCCCATCCATTACCACGTGCCTTGCAAGTTTCACTGATTTTCGAGATGATGGTAGCTCGCTCTTCTTCTGTCATGCCAGCCCATCGATCCTTAGCGTGCTGTGAAATACTTGCTCGATGCTCTTGCGATGGTGATCGGTCAGACAGGCTTTTCAGCAGCTTAGCACGGTAGATTGGATCTTTCCAGAGCTCAGCCGATCTTGCAGATGTTTGGGCTCTTCGTTCATCTGCATTTTCCCATGCCCGTCTTTGACTGTCACTGATTTGCTCACGCATGCCAGGAATGGACCAGATGGCCCTTGCTTCTTCAGAAGTTCTACCCTGCCCGCCAAGAGCCAGGTTCAGGCACATTTCGTCGCCGAGCAGCTCTTCAGTTACAAGTTCCTTCTCCCGAAGACGAAGTTCTTCGCGTGTTGGTAGGAACTCGAGGATCTCCTTGATGTGCCGTTCCTTACCATGCTTCTTGATGGAGCGCGAGATGCGCTGCCCACTACCAAAATAGCCATCATCAAGATCGTCGGTGCTGTGCATGCCGATGTAGTATTTTCCATCGTCACGTGTGATCTTGTAGATGTAGTGATATTGCCGCCTGTCTGCTCTCTGCATAAACACCTCTTCACGTATTTATGCAAAAGTGTAACCTAAAATACCCCCGAATATCGAGGGTTGAGCTGTGTGTCTGCCCAATCCGGAATGTAACCGAGGTTGGTGCGCCAGAAGAGCACCTCCCAATCCTTCGCCGAGGCGGTACCGAGCTGGCTCAGCTTCGGCCGCACGATGATGAACTTGACTTCCTCAGGTTGACGGAGCCCCTTCACCACCAGCGGGGTATCAACACCGGCGATCTGAACCATTGTATCACCATTCCCGGCAGATGTACACTCAAAAGCGGGGATGGGCAGCTGGATGGAGTGGATGACCGAGGGGTGCGGGGTCGGCAGGGCTCGGTTACCTTTTGTCTGCTCGCAGAACCGGATCAGCCCGTTCAGGAAGGCCTGGTACGTGAAGTCGTTGACGCGCCCCTGGCGGATGACCTGGCGCAGCGTCTCCTTGTCCGGAGCGTGGTACGGGCGGTTGGCACCGCGCTGCTTGGCGTTGTATGGACCAAGGAACTCGGCGGCCTGCACATGGAGGTTGAAGTGGTGGCTGACCAACGGAATGAGGTCAGAGAAGCCGGGGTTGGTAGCAGGTCGGGAAGCGGCAAGCCGCACGCTCCACTTTGGGAGAGTATCGTTCATGAGAGGTAGGAAGTTAGGCCTGGGTGTACCAGAAGCCTGGTACCTTGAGCAGGTCGTCGAGGTAGAACAGGTCGATGCAGCGCTCCTTGGTAACGAGCGACAGCAGCGGCTGCAGGTTGGCGCGGCTCAAGGCCAGCGCGAGCTCGGTGTAGGTGGCCTTGTCAAAGGTCAGGTCGACACCGACGAAGATGGGCGTGTGGTTCCACTTGAAGATGAGGAGCGGGTTCTTGTCTACCTTCGCTGCATCGTCAATGGCCTCACCGAACCACTTGAAGACGTTGGCGGTGCCAGCGACAAGGGAGGTGAAGTTGTCAGGTGTGGCGTAGAACTTGCACTCGATCGAGTGCATGAACTTCAGGCCGGTCTGGCGCTCGTTCACGACGCACACGTCGCCGACGAAGATCTTCAGCGCGTCCTCGCCGAACATCTGACCGATGGTGTCGAAGTTCTTGCCGCCAACGCGGGCACCTGAACCTGGAGTGCGGATGAAGTTGAGCGGCTGCAGCGCAGCTGTGAGCTTCTTGGCGATCGTGCCTTCAAAGCCGTTGCCCTTGGCCTTGCCGCCACCTGGGCGCATCTTGCGCTTCTTGGCAGCCTGCTGAACGGCGGTGATGGGTTGGGTTGTGGCACCCACAGGAAGTTCTGGCATGATTGAGATAGGGAGGTTGCGTACGAGTATTTACCCGCGCTACCTTAGTCCATCAACCTGAGCTCAAGGCTGAACGGCTTCATTGGGCTGCCGTCCTCAACCTGCACGTGCAGGATGTTCCTTGAGTTGTAGTCGTAGACAACTTCCTTGAACCTATCGATGGCCTTAAAAAGCTCACCGAACGTCGTGGCACCCTTTGCGACAAAGTGCACGATGAACGTAGAACCGGCCTGCTCGATCTTGATGGAGTACGGACGCGCCTTGCCCTTCTCGTCAAAGCGATCGTCCTCGATGTGGTCAAAGCGCCGCACAATCTTTCGGGCAACGCTGTTGAGCAGCTCGACGCTCTCGTTCAGCTTGGGCACCGTCAGCCAGAACGAGAAGGTTCGTGAGCGCGCGTGAACTGGCTTGAACTGCACCTGCACCGGCGACATGGTGTCGAGGTAGCCCTCGGTGTCCATCAGCTCCTTCAGCCCGTCCATGAAGTCGTGGCCGCACTCTTGGTCAAGGTTGGTGTTCGTGTCAATGACGCAGAAGACACTGCCGTCCTTGTGCTCGGTGGCATGGAGCTTGAATGCATCGAAGTTGGCGCCAAAGTCCTTACGCCACGCATCGTTGGCGGCCTTCACCTCATTGGTGACGTCGTCCAGCACGTGACGCAGGAGCTTGTTCACTTCTTCTCGGTGAAGTCAGTTTCGAAGTACTTCGAGGACTGGACCTCGTAGACGAAGTTGTCGTCCTCGGTTTCACGAATGAGGTAGTCGCCCTTGTTCAGGGTGGTGGTCTTGCCGCCCTCATCCAGCTCGAGCTTCACGGTGTCGCCGTCGTACTTGAAGGCCTCGACCTCGGTGTTGTCGCGGTAGAGCGTGTAGCCCTCAGCATCCGGGTTCTGGTTGGCACGGACAGGAACATAGAGGTCCTCGAACTCAGACGTCTCGAACTTACCAACGAGCTTGCGCTTGTTGTCGGCGTCCTTGTAGACTTCCCAGACCTTCGGGTCGGCGTCGTCATTCTCCTTCACGGAGTAGACGACGGTTGGGATGAACGTCTTGGCGTCGTCCTTGTTCTCCTTCCAGACCTCTTCGGCTGGACGGACTTCGATGGCCTCTTCACGGAGGGAGAGGAGTTCGGCGAGTAGCTTCATGACAGTTGCGCTTCTACCGCAGCGGCTGCGGTGGTGAGTTTGGTGATTTCAGCATCAAGCAGAGTGATCTGTGCAGGATCGAAGGTCGCTGCCATGTCAGCCTCAACTGCATCGATCGAAGCATCCACAGTTTCAAGTGGATGGCTGATACGACGTTGACCGTAGCGCGTCTGAAACTCCTGCTCGCGCAATTGCATGATGGTGCGGGCCGCTGCTCCAAGCTGACCAACAGCTCCTGAGAGCCTGGCAAGTGCAATTTGGGTTTCCCGTGCATTGGTGGCGAATGGCATGCGTGTCTCCTGTCAACTTCCTATTTACTGTCAGTCCACCTCTACCCGCGAGAAGCCGTTCTCCTTCACGATGCGCAGGTTCTGGTCCAGTCTTCCGGCAATTGATGGATGATGCGAGATGACAAAGATGCTCATGTTTTCATCACGCGCCTTCTCTTTGAGAAGGCGCACAATTGCATCAATTCCATTCTGGTCGAGAGCGCCGTCCAGCTCATCGATGAGCAGGAGATTGGTCTTGGCATGCAGATGGTGTAGCACGTCCCGGAACGCGAGCGCCATTGCGCAGTTTACGCGCTTCTTCTCACCGGCTGAGAGGTTGCCGAAGTCCAGCTCACGACCGAACTCCGCCACCGTGCAGCTCATGTCGGCGTCGAACTTCACGACGTGCGGCAGGCCGAGCGTCTTCGTGTAGTGGTTCAGCCGGCCGTTCAGGAACGGGATCGTCTGGTTGATGATGCGGCGACGCAGGAAGGAGTTCTTGTCCGTCAGCAGCTTGAGCAGGAAGTTCTGGTGGTCCAGGCGGCGGCGAAGCGCGTCCACCTTGCCGGTGTTCACGGCGTCCACCTTCTCGCTTTCCAGGTGCTCGAGCGCGTCGAGGTGCGGGTTGGAAGCGGTGCGCAGGTCCTCCAGCTTGGCGGTCAGGGCGGCTGCACCCTCACGCGCCTTCAGCAGGTCGTCCAAGTTCTGGTGCTTGATGGCGCCCTCAACCACGGCGAGCCGCTCCATACGGGCGTCAGCATTGCCTTGCAGGGACTGTACCTCCAGGTCCAGGTCCATCAGGCGCTGGCCCTTCTGCTCGATCTGCTTCTCCACCTCGCGCAGCTTCGCCTCGCTGTCAGCGAAGTTCTGCGAGCAGTACGGGCACTTGGCGTCGGCGAGGTGCGCCTGCTCGGCCATCAGCTTCTCGACGTCGCGGTTGAGCTGGCTGAGCGCCACCTTCTTCGGTCCCAGCTTGGCAGCGAGGTAGGCAGCCTCCTCCTTCAGGTGACCGCGCTCGTCGTGCAGCACCTTCTCGGCATCGAAGTCCACCGTCTTCAGGGTGGCCAGCGTCTCCTCGATCTGGGCGATCTCAGCCTTGCGGGTAGCTTCCCAGCGGTCGACGCGCTGCTTGGCCTCCTTCACGTGCTTGGCATGCAGGTCAATCGCGACCTGCTGCTGGGCGCACACGGCCTCAGCCACCTTGATGTCGCCTTCAGTCGCGCGGATCTTCTCCTTCAGCAGCTGCGCCTTCTCGGACAGCATGGTGATGTTGAAGAGCTCCTCGATCTGGTTGCGCTGCTGGGCGATCGGCAGCTGCAGGAAGGCCTGCGAGTTGCCGCTGAAGATGATCGTCTTCGTGAACAGCTCGTACGAGATGCCGATGATGTCCTCGATCAGCTTGTCGCACTCGGTCACGCCCTTGCCTGGAGTGATGTCCTCGCCGTCCCGACGGATCTCGATCGTGTAGTTCTCACCACGGGCACGGTAGATCTCGTACTCGGCACCGTCCTTCTCGAAGACGAGCCGCACCTCCATGAGGGTGTTCTTGGTGGCGTTCGTGCTGTTGATGAGGCGCTGCAGCGAGATGCTGTCGAACGGCTTGTTGTACAGCGCGTAGCAGATCGCGTTGATGATGGACGTCTTGCCAGCTCCGTTCGAACCACCTTGGTCGACGTTCTCACCGGTGATGGTGACGGTGCCCTGCCCATCCAGCTCGATCGTCTGCGGCGAGTTGCCGAAGCTGAGGAAGTTGCGCAGCTCCAGCGTCTTGAAGATCATGGGAACTGACATCAGGCAAGTTCCTTCAGGAGTTCGTTGACCTCGACAAGCTGCTCGAGGTCCAGATCAGAGAAGTAGGCGATAGGCATCTTGAGTTCGAAAGCAAGTGCAGCCGCAAGTTCCTGCTTGAGGCGTTGAACGTCGATGTAGTGCAGAGCGGAGGCGCGCACGTGGCGCTTCGAGTAGATCATACCATTCCCTTCAGCAGCAGGTTCAGCTGCTTTTGCTTCCACTCGATCATGCTGTCATAGCTCAACCACTTGAAGCGGCGGGCAAAGCGGTCCACTTTTTCCATTGCCTGCCGAACATGGTGCTGCTTCGAGTAGATCATGCCAGCTCCTCGTAGAGCTTTACGAGCTCATCAGGGTTGATGGTTGCGGATGACTGCACGCCCTCGTGGATGAGCTTGCGCACCGTGT
>ENA-UOYA01000272-UOYA01000272.1-activated-sludge-metagenome-genome-assembly--contig:-NODE-272-length-71546-cov-34.266649_pt1 | contig 71546 bp, 69 predicted proteins | sample MGYA00238163_ERZ764804 | MGnify/ENA primary metagenome ERZ764804 (study PRJEB28919, sample SAMN05720223) | activated sludge metagenome | isolation source: Anaerobic digester | place: Hong Kong...
TTCATCAAGATTCCATCTAACAGCAGATTCTCTCTAATAAAATCCCTGGTCGTCCCCGGATAAGGCGTTACAATAGCCCTGTCTTCCTCCAGCAGAGCATTAAAAAGAGTTGACTTACCAGCGTTGGTTTTACCTACCAGAGCGATAGTCAAGCCTTCCAGCCTGGCTCTGCCCTGCTCATAGCTCCAGATAACTTTTTGCAACTCTTTAATTAGTTTCTCCAGCCGGCCGTTTATTTCGTTCTGGTTCAGGTCGAGATCATCTTCTGGAAACTCCAGACTGGCTTCGATACTGGCCAGAACTTCTACTATCTCCTGCCTTATTTTCTGTATCTTGCCGGACAGGCTTCCCTCCGCCTGGCGAAAAGATATCCTGGCCTGCTCGACAGAGACAGCTCTAATTAGATCATTGATAGCTTCAGCCTGGACAATATCAATCCGGCCGTGAAGATAAGCTCTAAGTGTGAACTCTCCAGGACGGGCCAGACGCGCGCCGTGTTTGATTCCCTGCTTCACTGCCTCTTCCAGAATTACAGGGGAACCGTGAAGGCTGATTTCCACTACTTCTTCCCGGGTATAAGACACTTCAGGTCTAAAATAACATATATAGCCGGCATCAAGCTGCTCATTTTTATCAGAATCAACCAGATAACCAAAACACATCAAGCCCGGGTGGTCAGCCGGGTTCAATTTTTTAGAAAGGAAGATTTTTTGACTTATTGCCAGAGCCTGCTGCCCGCTGAGCCTGATCAGGCCCAGGCCACCCGTCCCCTGAGGAGTGGAAATAGCGATAATAGTATCATCCAGGCTCTCGTTCATATTCTAATTTTATCCGGACGGAGTTAGATAGTAAATAGGCAGATACCCGGCCCTATCCTTCCTGATCGAAATGCTTTTTTTGACCGGGGCCATTAATTTTAAAAACCCTGACCTTTTTTAAAAAGCCCTCGCCCAGGCTTTCAGTGGTCAGTCCTGGTATCTGATTAACAGCAATATGGACGATCCGGCGTTCATAAGGATTCATAAAATCGAGGATTTCTTCCTGACCGGTCTCTTTAACTTTTTGAGCTATCTCAGCTGCAAATTCCCTGAGCTGTTTTTCTTTCCGTCGCCGGAAAAATTCGCAGTCGACCTGAACCTTGACCGGCGAAATCTTATTTAGGAGGTGCTGAATAGCCAGGAGTAAAGCTCCATCGTCTTTAAGCAGCCAGTGTTTATCTTCCCCTCCGAAGATCACATAAACTAGCTGCTCTCTCTTCTTAACCTCAAAGGTCAGATTAAAAGGTAAAAGGCTCAGAAGCTGTTTCAAAAAATTGTCTACTAAATTAATTTCATTTACCTGGCGCGGCCAGGCTCTGATAACAATTTCCTTGTTCTTTAAACCAAAAAGTCTGGTCTTTTCAGTGACAATTTCATAGTCCATTTCTTCCCGGGCAGCTTTCAAAACATGCTCGGCCAGGCTGAGCACATCTTCCAGGCTCCTGCCGGTAAACTCTTTCTTTTCAACAGGTTGCTGACCAACGGGGTGATTATTTTTTGTTTCTTTTGCCATTTTTTCCCCTCTTGCTGGCCATCATTTTATTCATAATGGCCTGCTGAGCTATTTGGAGAACATTGCTGGTCAACCAGTAAAGAACCAGCCCGGCCTGAAAATTCATGAAGAAAATGGTGAAAATAAAGGGCATAAGCAGCATGATTCTTTGCTGAGCTGGATCAGCCGTAGACGGGGTCATTTTCTGCGATATATACTGAGTGATACCCATCAATACCGGGGTTATATAATAAGGGTCTTTGACCGATAGATCCTTAATCCAGAAAACAAATGGGCTTTGCCTCAATTCGACTGCTACCACCAGCATCCGGAAAAATCCCCAGAAAATAGGAAGCTGAACCAGAAGAGGTAAACAACCGCCGGCCGGGTTTATGCCGTGCTCTTTATAGAGCTTCATCATCTCTTCGTTCATCTTCTGTCTTTGTCCCATATCCTGCTTGGCTTTTTTATATTTGGCCTGCAAAGCTTTGATCTTGGGCTGAAGTTCCTGCATTTTGGCCATCGACTTGGTCGAACTGTAAGTCAGGGGGAAAAGCAGTATCTTGATGATAAAGGTCATGATGATGATGGCTATACCCCAGTTGGGGAAAAATTTATAGATATACTTGGTAGCGACCAGTAAATATTCAGCTATAAATCCCAAGAAGCCAAAATTGATGACCTTCTTAACTTCGTGACCATAGGCAGTCAGCCGGTCATATTCTTTTGGACCGAGATAGGCTTCAGACGGCTGGGTAAAAGCCAGATAATAATAGGGGACAGCCGCCTTCTGGCCATCGGGCTTAGTTTCCTGGTGATCCAGACGGAAAGCATAAGACTGGCTTTTCACCTGGTCCAGAAGGAAAATAGCCGCAAAATAGTTTTCCTCATAAGCTGACCAGCCAACTCCGCTATAACGGATTGACTCAGATAAAGGCTTGATTTTTTTCTCATTTAACCTCTGAGCCTTATGGTTAACCAGAAAAACCGCACCCCGGTTAGCACTGAATTTTTCCTTCATTTCCTCGGGACTCAGGGTACCGATTCCGGGCCCCCACAGAATGACGGGCTCAATCTGGCGCCCATCAACTTCCACGGTCAGCTGGGTCTTGAAATTATAATTCTGTCCCTCAAAAGTTAAATGTTTTTTGATTTTTACTCTATTCCCATCGGAATACTCAAGTATGAGCTCTCCTTTTTGATCCGCGGCTAACTCCAGCCGTTGAGTGTTGACCCGGTAAAGGCTGTTATTAGCCAGGTTGTTTAAATCCTCGGCAGCCAGCTGCAGCGAAAATGGAAATAACCCGGTGGCCAAAGCTGAGTCCGGGACCAGATCCAGGGGCTCCCTTTCCGGATTCTTTTGGCTGGGAATTTTTTTCAGCTGATTTTTCAATTTCCAGCTTTTGAGGACTCCGCCCTTATTACTCCAGGTGGCAGCATAGAGTGGAGTATCAATAGTAATTTCCTGCTCCCGGTCAGAAGTTATAACCTCACCCGTTCCTGCCATTTGTCCGGGAGGCAGTGATTTTTCATTCTCTTGTCGCTCGCCGCCGGCCGGCTGGCTTTCCACGGCCGCTGTTTCTGTTCCTGTCTCAGCCGGGACAGGAGGCGCTGGTTGAGGTTTGACAAAAATCAGCTGGAAAAGAAAAAGAATTAAAAAAGAAAGGACAATAGCCAAAATTAAGCGTTTTTCCATGTTTTCCTCGTCAGGGCACGGGATCGACTCCCCCTTGGTGGAACGGATGGCATCTGAGGATTCTTTTCCCCCCGAGCCAGCCGCCTTTAATCAGGCCATATTTCATGATGGCCTGATGGGTATATTCTGAACAGGTAGGATAATAGCGGCAATGGCGGCCAAGAAGAGGCGAAACCAGAAACTGATAAAGCCGAATTAGCCCGAGGGCAATATATCTCACTAACTGCTCCGTTTTTTCAAAATCTAATAAGAGACCAGCCGGCTAATCATTGACCGGTACTCTTCCTTCAGCCTGTCCCAGTCGAGCTGGACAATTTCCGGTCTGGCGATGAAGACCAGATCGAAGTGCCCGGGCAGCAACTGCTTGTTCCGCCTGAAGAGCTCTCTAAGTCTTCTCTTTACCCTGTTTCTAACCGTGGCCTGTCCAACCTTTTTACTAACTACCACGCCCACCCTGGAATAATTCAATCCGTTCGGTTGAAACACCAGATGAAAAAATTGGCCTTTAAACCGGCGGCCCTTCCTGTATATTGCGTTAAAATCTTTCTTGTTTCTTATTCTTTCAACTGGCCTAAGACGCTCATCCATCAAGCAGATAGTCTTTTCCTGCCTTTGGTCCGCCTGTTTTTGATAACTTTCTGGCCGCCCGGGCTGCTCATCCTGACCAGAAAACCGTGGGTTTTTTTTCTCCGGCGGTTATTAGGCTGAAATGTTCTCTTCATGTTCCAGGCTCACTTCTTCTATTAGATTTAAGCTTGTATCTTAAACGAAGACAAGCAGTTCTGTCAAGTGCCCTCAGTTTATTTGACCAGAGTTAAGGCCTCTGGCCTGTTTGACTAAAAAAGGCAGGTAAACTATAATTTAATCAATGGATTCACTTAAAGTCGGTGACAAAATAATCTATCCTGCTCAGGGCATCGGGATCATCGAGGAAATCACCCAGGAAACCGTCGATGGCCAGACAGCCCGGATTCTGCATATTCGCCTGGCCGGCAGCAATACTCTGGTCGTCATTCCCAGCAGCTCCGCGGCTGAAATTGGTTTGCGGAAACCAATTTCCCAGAAACAGGTCAACCGTTTTTTCCATTTTTTTAAGGATTGTTCGGTTGATATCAGTGCTGACTGGAAAGACCGGTATAAAGAGAACTTTGATCTGATGAAATCAGGACAGCTTCAAGATATTGCTATTGTTTACAAAACACTATATTTTTTGAGCCAGGCCAAACCGCTGTCTTTCCGGGAAAAGAAGATGCTGGAAAAAGCCCGCGAACTTATTGTCAGCGAGCTCGCCGCTTCTTCTCTTAGTTGCCCGGAAAAAATCAGCCAGAGGCTTGATCATATTTTGTCCAGCAACCTGAAGGAACTTAAAGAGAACCGGGAATTTTAAGATTTCCCCCGATGATAAGCAGGATAGGTATATTTTTCTTATTTCTGGTCTTGAGTGCTTTTTTTTCTTCCTCCGAAACGGCTTTTATCTCCGTTAATCCCTATACACTCGAATATTTAGAGAAAAAGGGTTCAAAAAGGGCCCGGCAGGTCCGGCAGGCTCTCGGGCAGTTAAATGATCTCCTCTCGACCATTCTCATTGGTAATACTCTGGTTAATGTGGCAGCTTCAGCCGTAGCCACCTCCATTTTTGCCAGCTTTTATCCTGATCAAAACCAGGCGATCCTGCTGGCCACCCTGACCACCACTATTCTTATTCTGGTGGTGGCGGAAATTAATCCAAAAATCATTGCTGCTCACCGTCCGGTTAAGGTTTCTTCCCTCTTCATTTATCCCATTAGATTTTTCTATGTGCTGCTTTATCCGCTGAGCCGGCTTTTCTCTTTTTTGCCACAGCTCCTGCTCGGGAAAGAAGGGAAGGGCGGATCAATCTTTTCCCAGCGGTTAAGCGAAGAAGAAATAAAGATAGTCATCGGCTCCGGAGCGGCCGGATTATCCAAGCTTAAAAAGAAAATGCTGTCAGGCATAATGGATTTAAGCCTGAGACCAGTCAAAGAAATAATGATTCCCAGGACTGAAGTCCGGGCCCTGCCCCTGGATTCTTCTCTGGCAGAAGTCTTAAAAACCATCCAGGAATCCGGTTTCTCCCGCTATCCAGTTTATAATCAGACGATTGATAATGTCGTTGGGCTGTTTCATGCTAAGGACATCCTGCCTTTCCTTAATAGCCATCAGCCTTTTGGGCTTCAGCCCTATCTGAGGAAGCCCCTGTTTGTGCCTGAATTAGCCAGTATTGAACAGGTTTTACTGCAGATGCAGGCCAGAGCTGTTCATTTAGCTTTTCTGGTCGATGAATTCGGCAGTTTTGAAGGAATTGTTTCTCTCGAAGATATCATGGAAGAAATTGTCGGTGACATTCGCGATGAATATGACCAGAAGGCTGAAAGCTGGTACCATAAAATTGGCGATAATGAATATCTAATCCAGGGTCTGGTCTCAGTTAAAGAGATAAATGAACTGCTGGGGCTGGACATACCGGAGAAAAAGGATTATACAACCTTAGCTGGCTTTTTCCTCTATCATTACGGACACCTGCCAGCCGAAAATTCCTCAATTATAATTGATCATCTTGAATTTACCGTGATCAAAATGAATAAGAGGCGGATTTCGCTGGTCCGGATAAAAAAGTTTGGCTCCGCGGCCGATGGGGAAATCAATGAAAATAATGGCCACTAACAAAAATGCTTATCACGATTATGAAATACTGGAAACCCTCGAGGCCGGGCTGGCCCTGACCGGGAGCGAAGTTAAATCCATTAGAGAAGGCCGGATCAGTTTAAAGGAAAGCTATGCCGATTTCAACCAGGGAGAGCTTTATCTTTTTGACTGTAATATCAGCCCTTATTACGCAGCCAGCATCTTTAACCATGAGCCTTTGCGTCCCAGGAAGCTTCTGCTCCACCAGAGAGAACTAAAGAGACTGGCTGGCAAGGTGCAGGAAAAAGGCTTGACTCTGGTCCCGACCAAAGTTTATCTGAACGAACGAGGGCTGATCAAAATCGAACTGGCCCTGGCCCGGGGCAAGAAAACTTATGAAAAGCGCGAAACTATTAAGAAACGGGATGTCGAAAGAGAAATCAGAGCTGAAATGAAAAAAAGATTCCATTAAAGAAGGCTATGGATAGAAGCCCGCTGCTATTCTAATTTCTTTTCTGACCAAAGTCCCAGGCCAGCCAGATAGCCTGTTTCAGGCTGGCCGGCGAAGCCTGTCCGCAACCAGCTAAATCAAAGGCTGTTCCATGGTCTGGCGAGGTACGGATGAAGGGCAAGCCAAGAGTCAGGTTAACCCCTCGCTCAAAAGAGAGGAGCTTAAAGGCTATCAAGCCCTGATCATGATACAGGCTGACCACCAGCTTCTCTGGATGATCAATAGCCTGAAGATAAATAGTATCAGCCGGAAATGGCCCATTGATCTCCAGCCCTGTTTTCTTCAATTCCACTAAGGCTGGAATTATTTCTTCCTGTTCTTCCTGACCGATAGTGCCCTCTTCGCCGGCATGAGGGTTAAGGCCACAGACCAGAATTTCTCTTACCCCCGTTCGGGCAGCCTCCAGAGCTTGATTGAGATTTTTAAAAAATTTGATCAGGTTGCCCTTCTTAACCCTGTCTATTGCTTCCCGGAGAGACAGGTGATGGGTAAAAAGAGCCACTCTCAACCTGTCTGACCAGAAACTCATGACGGCTTCCGGATAGAATTTTTCCAGGTACTCAGTATGGCCTTTATAAGACAGGCCGGCCTGGCTCCAGGCAGTCTTGGAAACCGGGGCGGTTACCACGGCTTGAATTTCTCTTTCTCTGGCGGCTTTGACCGCAGCCTCGAAAAAGGAGAAAGAAACCAGACCGTTCTCAGCTGAAGGCTGGCCAATGGTGATTGTGTTCAGGGCTTGACCTGTCTCCTGTAAAAATACTCGCCGCCCAGCCTCTCTCCAATCTGGCCAGCCCGGCTGGAAATTTAATTTCCTGGCCCAGAAATCAAGAATAGCTGCCTGTCCGTAAATTATAAACTCAGCCGGGGGAAGATTTGCCGGCTCCGCTAAGAGTTTGAGAAGCAGTTCCGGCCCGATGCCTCCGGGGTCCCCCAGAGTCAGGCCAATTTTAAATGAAGTCATTTATTCTTTCTGGCGTCCGTACTTTCAGCCCTGTTCTTTGGCCCTTTTTCAGATTCTGGTTCCGCTTCAGCTTCCAGCTTATAAAGGTACTTTACCTGACGTTTATAAATAAGGAGATTGGGGGCGTCCCGGCGGTTGAGCTTAAAACAATTCCGGTCATACCATTCTATATAACCTTCAACCTGCTCCCCATCAGCCAGGGCTACCGCCATCAGCGTTTTTTTGTTCATCTGTTTTAGAAAATAATAATTTTCAGCATGAGTATCGGTCGGCGGCGGTATTTTCTTTTTAGCTTCAGCCGCTTCCTTAGCTTCTCTGTTCATTTTTTCCTTGACTTCAGAAAGATTAGGACGCATCAGTCTTCTTTGCATTGATCCCTCACTTAATGTGATCAGCGATATTTATTATTTAAATGCTAACACGATAAAAATTGATTTGCAATAAAAAAGTTTGTTCCGGCCAGCCGGAGCTGAATCTTTAGAAGGCAAAATATTTTTGACATATTTAAGACTAAAGTCTAAAATCTTTTCTATGCAAGCCAGCCGGACGACCTGGATTTTCCTTCTATTCATGCTGCTGGCTGCTTTTTCTTTAAGTCATATTGTCGTTCATGACTTTTTCTGCCATGAAGAGTTTCATCATCTGTTAAGCCCCATCCATCAGGCTGTAGGCCAGCCCGTTTTTAGCTGGCTCGATTTAACTCAGCCAGCTGGCAGCGGGCGGCAGATGATTTACTTAGAACAGAGCGCTCTCCTGCCGGCCGACTTCATTCCGGCCATTTTTCATCCACCGGATTAAACCTTTTCTCTTTGTCCCCCAATAACTTGCCGGTGGAGGTAGCTATGCCTTTTTTAATCATATTTTTATCTATAGTCCTATCCTGGCCCCAGGCAGCCGCCATTAATGAGGTGAATTTGAGCCTGGAGGAAGCGGTGGCGGTCGCCTTTGACCATGAGCCAGGATTAAAATTGCTAAAGGAGCAGAGGCAAAGTGCCAGGGCTTCAACCCTGATTGAATCAGCCTGGCCAGCGGCTGAGGCGGGTGTCTCGGTTGAGGGTCTCGGTTTTACCGAGCGGGCCAAGCAGAATGACCCTGAATACAGTCTCGGCTTAACTCAGCCTCTGCCTTTTCCGGGCAAATTGAGTCTTAAATCAAACATCGGGGAGACCTATGAACAGGAAGCCAGCCTGCGGCTCGAACGGGGAAAAATCTTGCTGGCCACTCAGGTCAAAAAAGCTTATTTAAAATGCCTCCTGGGCCAGCAAGCTGTTTATTTCCTCGGTCAGAGTCTTGAGGTTCTGGCCGATATCCAGGAAAATGCTCTGGCTCGTTACTCGCTGGGTGCAGTGCCCTACGCTGAAGTCCTGCGCCTCAAAATGGAAATGGCCCGCAGCCAGAACGACCTGTATGCAGCCAGGCAGGAGCTGGCGGCCGATCTCTCCCGTTTAAAGCTCCTGGTCGGACTCGAAGAGGAAACAGTCATCCATTTAACTTCGACGCTGGCCTTTCAGGATCTACCGGACAAGCCTGAAGTTCTAGTGGAAAAGGCCAGGCTGTCCAGCCCGGCTCTCAAACTGGCCAGGGTGAAAAAAGACCGGTCGGAACTCTTGATCAAACTCGCCCTGAAGGACAGATGGCCGGACTTCTCCTTGAGTGTTTTTGCCCCCAGCCGCCGCTGGGGAGCAGCCGGCTTCAGCCTGGGCGTCAATTTTCCCCTTTTTTCAAGAAAAAACCTCAAAGGAGAAAAACTGCTGGCCGAGTTTGAAAAGCAGAAAGCTTCTCTCAGCCAGAAAGCAGCCGAAAGATTCTTTGAAAGTCAGAAAAAGCTGGCCCTGGCTGGCCTTGATCAGACCCGTCAGCAGGTCAAAATTTTTGAAGAAAGCCTGCTCGAAGATTCAAAGGCTGAGCTGGAAAAAGCTCTTAACGCCTACCGTCTCGGGCAACTGGATTCACTCCATTTACTCGATCTGTTCCAGGCTACCCGGGAGATGAATTTCGAATATCAGCGGGCTCTCTATTTTTATCTCTGCGCTCTGGCTGACTTTTATTCGGCTGGAGAAGATTATGAATAACACCGCTATCTATTTTCAGAATGAAAAAACTAAAGGTGACCATGATGAGCTTTAAAAATATAGCAAGTAAAAAAATAAAAATTATATCAGCTGTTTTGCTCCTGGCGGGCGCCTTGATTATTTATCCTGCCTGTTCTGGACCGGCCCAGGACAGGGCAGAGTCTGAGGCTGACAGAACCCGGCTTCCGTCAGGCGACAGAGTCCGGCTGTCGGAGGCTGCCATCCAGACCTCCGGCCTGGAAATATCTGAACTAAAACTGATCAAAATAAATCAGGAGCTCAGAGTTCCGGGTGAAATCCAGTTCAATCCCCGGTCTTATGTCCGGCTAACCGCCAGGACAGCCGGCCGGGTGGATGATCTGCTGGTCTATGAAGGCTATCCGGTTAGAAGCGGACAGACCGTCTTGAGGCTTTTCAGCCTTCAATTTATCGAAGCGGCTTCAGAGCTAAAACTGGCAGAGGAAAGATATGAAAGACTCATCGGGCAAAATTCAGAGGTCCAGGCAGCAGCCAGAACCCTGGTCAGCTCAGCCCGGAAAAAGCTTAAATTGCTGGGACTAACCGAAGATCAAATTGAGGCTTTGAATTCGAGCCAGAATGAGGACAATCTCCTGCCTGTCACTTCTCCGCTCTCCGGCCAGATAATAAAATGCGAAATTCTCAAGGGGGACAGGGTGGAAGAAGGAACTCTCCTGATGGAAGTGGCCAGCCTCGACCGGCTCTGGGTAGAAGCCAGGGTTCAGGAAAAGGATATAGAGCTTATCCAACCCGGCCAGCCAGCAGTAGTTGAGGTCAGTGCTTTTCCCGGACGTTCCTATCAGGGCCAAATTACCTTTCTGGCCCCGGTCATCGAAACTTCAACCAGAACAGTTAAAGCCAGACTGGAGGTCAAGAATGAAAAAGGGGAGCTCCGGCCGGGTATGTTTGCTGACATTACTATTCTTTTACCCGGCCTTGAGGCTTTAGCCGTGCCGGAAGAAGCGGTTCAGACCATTTCAGGCCAGACAGTGGTCTTCGTTCCTGAGACTCAAGGTGTTTTTGTTATTAAACAAATAGAGGCAAGCAGTCCGGTCAATGGCTGGAGGCCAGTCGTCAAGGGCCTGGCCGCTGGCGACCGCTATGTTTCCCGTGGATCCTTTATTTTGAAATCAGAGCTTCTTAAGAACACCTTTGGCGAGGAGTAAGACACCAGATGATTGACAAGCTGATAAGTTTTTCTTTAAGAGAGCGCCTGCTGGTCGTAATTCTCATCCTGCTTATTACGGGTGCCGGAATTTATTCTTTTCTTACTATCCCGGTTGATGCTTTCCCCGACATAACCAGTGTCCAGGTAGAAATACTGGCTTCAGCCCCTGGTTATTCGCCCTATGAAGTCGAAAAGTTTGTCACCTTTCCCCTTGAAACCACCCTCCGCGGCCTGCCCAGACTAAAGCAGCTACGTTCGATCTCCAGGTTTGGATTATCAGTGGTGACCGCTGTGTTTGAAGATAAGACTGACATTTATTTTGCCCGCCAGCAAGCTTTTGAAAGATTAACCGAGGCTAAGGAAAAAGTACCCGAGCAGGTAAAAATTACCCTGGGGCCGATTGCCACACCCATGGGTGAAATCTATCAATATACTCTGGAGGGAAAGGTCCCGGCTAATGACCAGGACCAGATTAAATATCTGACCGAATTAAGAACGGTTCAGGACTGGGTGGTTTCTCCTTTTTTTAAGAGCCTGGAGGGAGTAAGCGAAGTTAATTCCTTCGGCGGTTATATTAAGCAATATCTGGTAAAAGTGCAGCCCGAAAAATTGGTCAAATATGATCTGACCTTAGAAGATATTGTTGAAGCTATTCAGAGCAATAATTTAAACACTGGCGGCAACATAGTGGAAAGGGGAGAGCAGCAATTCATCGTCCGCGGCACCGGCCTTTTCCGCCGGCTGGAAGATATTAATGAAACCATTCTAAAAACAGACCACGGAGCCCAGGTTGTCCTTCGGGATGTGGCTCAGGTCGAAGAAGGACAGGCTATCCGCCAGGGGGGAGCCATAAAAAATGGAGAAACTGAAGCTGTGGGCGGTATTGTCTTGATGCTGGCTGGAGAAAATAGTCAGGAAGTGACCAGAAGAATTGAGAAAAAGGTCGAAGAGATTAACTCCAGTCAGTTGCTGCCGGACGGGTTGAAAATAGTTCCATTTTACAAAAGGACCGATATTGTCACCGCCAGCGTCAGGACGATCGTCGAGGCCTTGCTCATTGGGGCTCTTCTCGTTGTTCTGATCTTATTCGTATTTCTCCGGAGTTTTCGCAGCTCTTTGGTCGCCGTCCTGGCTCTGCCCTTAACTGTTCTTCTGACCTTCGTCGTCATGAAACAAGCCGGGCTGACCGCTAATTTGATGACGCTCGGGGGATTAGCCATTTCAATCGGCATGATGATTGATGCCGCTATTATTCAGGTTGAAAATATCCAGCGCCATCTGGCTGAAACGGGGTTAAAAGATGAACGAACTTTTTTCAAAGCCATTATCGAAGTCCGGAAACCAAGTATCTTTGGCGAATTAATCATCGCTCTAACTTTTCTTCCTCTATTAAGCCTGCAGGGAATAGAGGGAAAAATGTTTTCTCCTTTAGCCCTGTCGTTATCTATTGCCATCTTATGCTCTTTGACTATTTCCCTGCTGATCATCCCGGGACTTGCCTATCTTCTGCTAAGACCCGGGCGGGGGAAAGAAGATGGTTTAATAACCTGGTTAAACCGGCTCTATACTCCTCTTGTCAGGTTTGCCCTTAAGCATGGCCGGTTGGTTGTCGTGGCGATGCTCTGCCTGCTGGGAGCAGCTATTTATCTTGGCCCTCACCTTGGCCGGGAATTCATGCCGATCATGGATGAAGGTGCCTTTGATATGGATTTTCAGATGCTGCCTGGAGTTTCATTGAGTCAGGCTATGGCCACGACCGGTGAGATAGAGAAAAGATTAAAAAAGTTTCCAGAGCTGGAAACAATTGTTTCCAGAACCGGCCAGACTGGCATTGCCTTAGAGGCCAGGGGAGTGGAAAAAACCGGCTTTGTTGGTTCTCTCCGGCCGAGGTCGGAGTGGGTTTCAGCCCGAAGCCGGGAAGAATTAACTGATAAGATGAGAGAGGCCATTTCCGACATACCAGGTATTTCTTTTGCTTTCAGCCAGCCAATCGCCTGCCGGATAGATGAACTGGTGGCCGGGACCAGGGCCCAGTTGATCATCAAGCTTTTCGGCGATGACCTTGACATCCTGAAGAACAAAGCCGAGGAAATCGCCAGGATAGTAGCTCAAACCAGGGGAGCTACGGACCTGGTGGTAGAAAGGATATCCGGGCAGCCCTACATGATAATTGATATCGACAGGAACAGTTTAAAAAAATATGGTTTGCGGGCAGCTGACGTCCTTAATCTGGTCGAGATCGCTGTCGGCGGTAAGGCTGCTACCACCATCTATGAAGGCGAAAGGATGTATGATCTCGTCATTCGCTACCCTGAAGATAAGAGAAATTCGATTGACAATTTAAAAAACCTGCTGGTTGATGCCCCGGCTGGCTACCGGATTCCCCTCGGTGAGCTGGCCAGAATCGGCATTGAAGAAGGCCCGGCGGAAATCAGCCGGGAGGCTGGTTTCCGGAGAACTGGCATCGAAGTTAATGTTTCCGACCGGGATCTGGGCGGATTCGTCACTGAGGCTAAACAGAAGATTAAAGAAAAAGTCAGCCTGCCAGAAGGCTACCGGCTGGAATGGGGCGGCCAGTTTGAGAACCAGCAAAGGGCCATGAGGCGGCTGGCCATAATTGTGCCCTTGACCATCTGTCTCGTCTTCTTTCTGCTTTTTTCGACTTTTGATTCTTTTAAACTGGCGGGACTGGTGCTGCTCAACCTGCCTTTTGCTTTGATTGGCGGAGTGTTCTCTTTGTGGCTATCCGGCTCATATTTATCAGTCCCGGCTTCGGTTGGCTTTATAGCTTTGATGGGGATAGCAGTATTAAACGGTGTAGTTCTTATCAGTTATTTTCAGCAGCTACTGGCCGAAGGCCGGCCTCTCCAGGAAGCCATCATCACCGGCGCCCAGAAAAGGCTCAGGCCAGTGTTGATGACCGCCACCACCACTTTTCTCGGCTTAGTTCCTCTGATCTTCGCTCAGGGCCCCGGGGCTGAGATTCAGCGGCCCTTAGCTATTGTGGTGATCGGCGGACTGGTTACCTCCACCATCCTGACCATGCTTGTCCTGCCTGTTTTTTATCAATGGCTGATGAGAAAACAGGTAATAAAAAAAGGCCAGCCTGATCAATAACCATTGATCCGGCTGGCCTTCTATCAGAGAATTTACAGGCAGAGCTGTCTCAGTTAGAGCTTGCCATTTCAGTCAGTTTAATATTGCGGTTCTTGAGGCTTAAGCCCAGGGCTTTTTCCAGATTAGCCACTGACACATTATAATCAATGATCGCTTTAAGCTCTGAGCTCTGGGCCGCAGCCAGATCCCGTTGATATTGCAGCACGGTATAATTAGTGCTCTGCCCAACCTTAAGCTTTTCTTCCTCGGCCGCCAGTTTTTGGGCCTGCAATTCCCGGGCGGATTTATAGGCCTGAACACCTTTCATATTGGCTTCAACTGTTCTCAAAGCAGTTTTGACTTCCAGCATGGCCTGCTGCTCCTGTTGTTTCAGATTGAGGGAGGCTTGCTGGAAATTTAAGCGGGCCTGAGCAACACTGGCCCTGGAGATAGCATTACTAAGAGGTATATTCAGAGTCAGTCCAACAGACCAGTTGTCATACTTGAGCTTGAAGGAATCCTTTAATGACTGGCTTCTCGGCCCGGGGATGGTGCCAACGATGATCCCGGTTAGCGGGTTATTATCCTGATAAATCAGCTGGGTACCGGAAAGGCCGGGGCTATAATAAGAAGCTACCAGATTTAGAGCCGGCAGCAACTGATTTTTGGCTACTTTCAGATTGAACATCTGGGTATCAGCACTAATTCTGAGATTCCGCAGGTCTGGCCGGTTCTCCAGGGCTGCCGCAACAGCTTCATCCAATGACATAACTTTTTGTTCATACTTTGGCAGATCAACTGGCTCTATGGTCGTATATTGCTTCTTTTCATCATCGGCTATATTCATCAAGACCCAGAGCTGGTCTTCAGCATTTCTGACTGCTACCTCAGCCTTAATAATATCAGCTTCTCTGGTCGCTACTTCTGATTCGGCGCTGAGGACATCAAGAGGGGCCAGTGTGCCGATCTCTACTGACCTCTGATTCTTGTCCAGGAGTTCCTTAGCCAGTTTCAATGATTCCTGCTTCACCTTTAAATCTTCAATCGCATAGACCAGGTTCCAGTAGGCTTGTTCAGCTGAATAAATGGTGTTCATCAGCGATGATTCAGTTTGAGCCCAGGAAGACTCAAGTCCTCTTTGAGCAATAATAATTTCCTTTTTGCTTATATCCAGGCCAAAATTTTGCAGCAGGGGCTGGCTAAAATCAAAGCGCAGGGTGCTGTAATAGCGTGGATTCCAGGTCTGATAATTCTGGGTGGTGGAACTTTTATAAGTATCAAGGCTGACATTCAAAGTTCCGCCGAAAGGAATAAACTGAGATACCTGGCCGTTGAGGTCATTATAATCAGTCTTATAACTCTCCACCGCTTCCAGGCCAGAATAGGAAGGATTCTGATTACTCCTCCTCGTATAACCAAACTGCATGGTTGGATAAAATTTTTCTTTTGATTTCGACAGGGCTGCTGCCGAAATTTCCGGACTGAGTTTCTGGATAGTAACACCAAGATTGTTTTGCATCGTCCGCAGGATACAGTCTTCCAGGGTCAACTTCAATGGCTGTGCTTCCTGGGCCCAGACCAGCAGGCTGCCAGCCAGAGCCAGCCAGAGAAACAAACCTATAACTTTGATTACTTTCTTCATTTCTGATCCTCCACTTTTCGGGTACACATTATCTCGGGCTATTCAAAATTTTCCCGGTTTTATTCATAGCGAAGCGCTTCGATAGGATCGAGCCGGCTGGCTTTTCTCGCCGGGTAATAGCCAAAAAAGATACCGACCGAAGCTGAAAACAGGAAGGCTAAAAGAATTGAGCCGGGAGTAACCACGGTGGTAATCCCCTGGAAAGAGGGAACATACTTCATCAGCCTGGAAACGCCAATCCCGATGATAATACCAATTAAACCGCCGCCAACACTCAGAGCAACAGCTTCAATCAAGAACTGCAACAGGATATCTTTTTCCCGGGCTCCAACCGCCAGACGGATGCCAATTTCCCGGATTCTTTCTGTGACTGAAACTAACATAATGTTCATAATGCCGATGCCGCCCACGATCAGGGAGATGCCGGCAATTGATCCCAGCAGGATGGTCATAATCTGGCTTGATTCAGCTGCACTCTCGGCCACATCAGTCATATTTCTAACCTGAAAGTCATCATCAGCTCCTGGCGCGATCCTGTGCCTTTCCCGCATGAGTTCTTCTATTTGGAGTTGAGCTTCGTCAGTCATGTCGGCCGAAATGGCTTCAACATCAATAGAACTAATATAATCAACACCCCGCAATCTTTTCATAACAGTGGTATAAGGGGCAGCAATCATATCATCCCGGTTAAAAAAGCCGCCCTGTTCACCTTTACTTTCCAGCACTCCGATGACTTTAAAGGGAATTTTATTGATTCTAATCGTTTTGCCAATCGGGTCTTCATCTTCAAACAGGTTCTGCTTGACCAGACTGCCCAGAACACAGACTTTAGCCGCAGCCGCCACTTGAGTTTCGTCAAAATAGTTGCCTTCAGATACATTCCATGATCTGACTTCAGGGAACTTTTCACCTGTGCCCTGAATCTGGGTATTCCAGTTTTTGTTGGCATAAACTACCTGAGCCCTGGTATTGATGGAGGGAGAGACAGCCGCTACGGCATCACAGTTTTGTTCAATAGCCACCGCATCTTCCGGTTTTAAAGTAACATAACCACCGGCCCCGGTCTGAACTCCGCGGAACTGGCGGCTACCCGGCTGAACAAACAAAAGATTAGTGCCCATCGAGGCAAATCTTTCCTGAATCCCTTTCTTAGCACCTTCGCCGACACTGACCATAGCAATAACAGCTGCCACCCCGATAATGATACCCAGGATCGTTAGAAAAGACCTCATTTTATTGCGGGTCAGGGCCCGAAAAGAGACCTGTAATATTCGTAAAATCTTCACAATTATCCTCCTTGAACTGAGGCCTGGCTGTCAGCTTGGCCATTGACTTCTTCTCTGATAATCAGGCCATCTTTGAGATAAAGCCTCCTTCTGGCGTAAGAAGCAATGACCGGGTCATGAGTGACCATAACCAGGGTAATTTTCTGTTCCTTGTTGAGCCTGGTAAAAATGTCCATGATCTCAGCGCCATTCCTGGAATCAAGGTTACCGGTAGGCTCATCGGCCAGGATGATGGAAGGTTCATTAACCAGAGCCCGGGCAATCGCCACTCTTTGCATCTGGCCACCAGACAGTTGATTGGTCCGGTGATATTCCCAGCCTTTAAGCCCGACGTTGGCCAGAGCGGCCAGAGCTCGTTCCTTTGATTCCCGGCTGTTAATGTTGCTGTAGAGCAAAGGCAATTCCACATTTTCAAGAGCAGTAGTTCTCGACAGGAGGTTAAAGTTCTGGAAAACAAAACCAATTTTCCTGTTTCGAATGGCAGCCATTCTGTCCGGGCTGAGCGAAGAAACATCTTCGCCTTCCAGAAGATACTGGCCAGCAGTCGGCCGGTCAAGGAGGCCCAGGATGCTCATTAAGGTGGTTTTCCCTGAGCCTGAGGGCCCCATAATCGCCAGGAATTCGGATCGGTCTATGCTGTAGGAAATACCCTTCAGGGCTTGAACCTCCACTTCACCGATCTGATAAATTCTGACGATATTCTCTAAGACAATTATCTTTTCGTCCATTTTATTTCCTGTTAACTCCAGACAAATTTAACCTTTAAAATCTGAACATCGGGCCGCCTGGACGCTGACCCTGCTGGGTGGTGGAGGAAGCGGTCAGCAAGCCGACAATCACCTCATCGCCCTCTTTGAGGCCGCCTCCGACGACTTCAGTATAGCTAGTGTCAGTCATGCCGGTTCTGATAAATATAACTTTTAAGTTTCCCTTTTGATCGAGGGCCCAGACTTTGGGCGGAGTTCTTCTCTGGGCCTGCTGGCCAGAAGCTCCGGGCATACCCAGGCCTGTACCCGTACCTGTGCCTGTCCTTTGTCCCATTTGGCCCTGGCTGCCGCCAGCCGCTGGCCTGCCCTGTCCTGACTGCTGCCGGGTAGCCGCCATTTCCTCAAAAGCTGCCTTCATCAGTTTCTGTAATTCCTCTTGCTTCAAGCTGGGGGTAAAGCGTAAAGCGGTATTGGGAACCCGCAGGATATTCTTAGCCTCCTCGACGATAATCGAGCAGGTGGCCGTCATCCCTGGCAGGAGTTTCAGACTTGAATTATCAACATCCAGAACAGCTGTATAAGAGACCACATTGGACTGAACCAGGGCTGCATATCTAACCTGTCTGACTGTTCCCCAGAACACATCGTTAGGATAAGCTTCAACTGTAAATTTGACTTTCTGGCCTTCCTTAACACTGCCCACATCCGCTTCATCTACCAGGCATTCGACCTGCATTTTGGCCAGATCATTAGCAATTTGAAAAAGAACAGGCGCCTGAAAGCTGGCCGCCACCGTCTGTCCGACGTTGATGTTTCTGGCCACAACCACCCCATCAATCGGGGACTTGATAATAGTATAACCAAGGTTGACCTTACTGGCATCGAGCTGGTATTTAGCTTGAGATGCTCTGGCTTCCGCTGAGGTCAAATCAGCTTTAGCCTGAAGATAATTGGCTTCGGCTGTATCTTTTTCCTGGGAAGCAATCAGATTCTTCTCATACAGGCTCAGGGCTCTTTCATAATTTTTTTGCGCTATCTCTAAGGATACTTTGGATCTTTCCACCGAAGCTACTGAACTCTGGTAATTGGCCTGATTTTGCTCGATTTGGGCCTCAATCTGCGACTGATCAAGTTCAGCCAGGATATCGCCCTGCTTGACTTTCGAGTTAAAATCCACATAAATTTTTTCTATTTTGCCTGAAACCTGGCTACCCACATCAACCAGGATGACCGGATTCAAAGTGCCGGTGGCAGTCACCACCATTTCTATGTCTCCGCGGGCTACCTTTTCCAGACGGTATTTTGGCTTGTTGTTAGAGCTCTTACCAATCAGGGTAAAGCCAACAACTAAAACTGCGATCGCCACAATCGCGATGATGATTAGATTCCTCTTTTTCATCTTCTATCTCCTTTATTCTCCTCATTGGGTGGCATTTGATCATTAGTTTTTTCACGGCGCCGATCCGGAGAGGCTTTTTTTCTCCGCTCCATATAGCGGTCCATCATCTCCTGCATCTTTTTCTGCTGTTCAGGTGTCAGGACACTATCAATGTCGGTTTTCAACTGGCCGCGCAGCTCCTGTAGATGGCTATGGATTTCTTTCCCGAAGGCTTCAAAACGCATTTCGCTCTGTTTGAAAACCTCTTTGAGTCTGGCTTTCTGTTCAGGCGTTAGTTGAAGCTCCCGGGCCATGACTTCGACTGTTGGAAACGGTTCTGGCCTTTGACCTGGCTTGGGCCTGTTTTTCTTGAGATAGGCTCTGTCGCCAAAGACTCCGACCGCAATTCCCAGGCCGAAGACTACAATCATTGATAAAGCAACCCAGAGTTTATATTTATTTTTCATTATTGACCTCATTGACCTTTCTGATAACTATCCAGGTTTTCCAGCCCGGCAAACAATAGCTTTAATTGCCGGTTCTCTGGCTTTTCCTCATCAAAAAAAGTCTGCATTTCTTTGAGCGGGCTCTGATTCTGGAAAAGCAGCATTTCCGACTGGCTTAGCTCTGGTTTCGCCGGCTGCAAGAGGAACAGCAGGCCGACCAGCAGGGTAGCCGTAACCAGGAAGACTGGAATCGCCCTGGCAGACCACTTTTCAACCGCAGCCCAGATAGAAGGTTTTGGCTCGGATGATAACCTGGCCGATAGTCTTTCACTAAAATAGGGCAGCGGCTCGGCCTCAATTTTAAGCTCAGCTGACAGGTTTTTTAACTTCTGATATTCCAAAGCTAAACGGGCACAGGCAGGGCAGATCTTAAGATGAACGTCGAGCCAGGCAGACTCCCTGGCTTCCAGCCGGTTATCAAGCTGTTTAGATATTAATTTTTCAGCTTTACGGCAATTCATCTTTTTCCTCCTTCCTGACTCAAAGCCTGAGCCAGTTTTTTTCTTAAAAGCCTTCTCGCCCGATGCAGTCTGGAATCAACTGTTCCAGGTGTCAGCTTCAATATTCTGCTTATCTCCTCATAACTTAATCCCTGAATATCCCTCAGAGATAAGATTAGACGATACTTCTCTGGCATTTCTTCCATCTTCTCTGTTATTAGCCGTTTACGCCGCTCTTCTTCCTGGTTGTCAGCCAGTTCCAGGGACATCTCTTTTTCTTCTCCACTCGGTTCGGGGATATCATCAAGCCGCAAGGCATCCTTTTCCTTTTTATGTTTTCTCAAATAGTCACGGATATGATTAATGGCTATCTGGTAAAGCCAGGTACCAAATTCAGACTCTGAGCGGAACCGGGGTAAGGCCTGATAAGCTTTAATAAAAATTTCTTGAGCCAGATCATCGGCCGTTTCGTGATTATGAACGATATTGACTGCCAGGCCAAAAACCCTGTTCTGATAATTTCTGACCAGGGCGGAGAAAGCTTCCGTATCACCCTGCTGGGCCAGCTTAACTACCTGATTTTCTTCCATCACCTGATCATCTTTGCCCACTAACACTTTGGACGAAAGCCCTCCTTCTTTTCTTCCCACCTGACACATCTACTCCCAAACGGCTGGCTTTGGCCGGCGGTTACCGGTACAGGATAATTATGGAGCTTCAAGCCTCAAATTCACTTAATTTCAGGCTTAATTATACCTTAATTCAGGTTGATTCTAAAGGTCAGCAAGATTATAATAAGAACATGGAATGGGAAAAAATTGCTGAGGAACTAACTCAACCAACGGACTCAAAAATCATCCTTCTGGTGATGGACGGCGTCGGCGGATTGCCGGTCAATGGCTTGACTGAACTTGAGGCAGCCAGACGGCCAAATTTGAACGAAGCGGCCAGAAGGGGAATATGCGGTGTGACCGATCCGGTTTTTATGGGCATCACCCCCGGTTCCGGCCCGGCCCACCTGGCTCTTTTCGGTTATGACCCGCTTAAGTACCAATTAGGCCGGGGCATCCTGGAAGCCATGGGGACTGGCGTTGAGGTTGGCCGGGATGATGTGGTAGCCAGAGGCAATTTCGCTACCCTGAAAGACGGGCTGGTGGTTGACCGCCGGGCAGGACGCCTGGCCACCTCAGAGAATGCTCAGCTTTGTGCCTTCATCAACGAGAGGATAAAAGACATTAAAGGTATCAGGGTATCTGTTTTCCCGGGCAAAGAACACCGTTTTGTCTTTAAGCTATCAGGACCGGGTCTATCTGAAGCCATCGGCGATGCTGACCCCCAGAAAGAAGGGCTGCCTCCACTCCAGGCTGTAGCGCTTCAGGCTGAAGCTGGGTTTACGGCCAGCCTGGTTAATGAATTTTTAAGGCAACTGGCTGACCTCTTGAAAGACCAGCCAAAAGCGAACTATGCCTTACTCCGCGGCTTTGCCAAGTTTCCTTCCCACCTGCCGCCGATGTCCAGCCTTTACAAGATAAAACCTGCTTCTATTGCCAATTATCCTATGTACCGGGGGCTGACCAGGCTGCTGGGAATGGAAGTTCTCGAAGTGGGGCCAGAGACCGGAGAAATTTTTGATGTTCTTGAAAAGCATTATGCCGATTATAACTTCTTTTATCTGCACTTTAAGAAATCCGACTCGGCTGGAGAAGACGGGCGTTATGAGGATAAAGTTAAAGCCATTGAAGAGATTGACCAGTTTATCCCGCGTTTATGGGCTCTTAAGCCTGATGTTCTGGTTATAACTTCAGATCATTCAACCCCTGCCGCTTTTAAATCTCACTCCTGGCACCCCAATCCATTTGTTCTGATCTCACCCCGGGCTGAAGGCGATGAGGTGGCTGAATTCAGCCAGAAGGCCTGTATTAAAGGAGCTCTGGGGCGCTTCCGATCAATTTATGCCATGCCCTTGATGCTGGCCCATGCTCTGAAACTTAAGAAATTTGGGGCCTGACCTCCACTTCCACCTGTCTCCCGTCTTGCCGGTTGCTATTTACCCCGATTAAAAGATAGAATTTAGTCTATGTATAACCGGTCTGGCTTTTTGGCGTTACTGATTCTGGCACTGGTAACCTTGGCCATGGCCGGAAGCGTTCAGCCCCAGCCGCTGGCTGAAATCAATGATTTGCGTTATCACCAGCATCCGGATTTTTTCCGCCTGGTACTGACTTTGACCAAGGTCCGGGAATATTCTGCGGCTGAACTCAGTCAGCCTGACCGGCTTTATCTTGATATTTTTCAGGCCAGGCTCAACCCCTCTCTGCAGGGCAAATCCTTCAAGTTTGATTCCCCCTGCGTCAGCGAACTGCGTCTGGCCCAGAGAAATCCAACTACCATCCGGATCACTTTTGAACTGAAGGCTGGAACCAAGGAAAAAGAAAAAATCTATTACCTCAAAAATCCTGACCGGCTGGTGATTGATATCTACCACCGGGAAGCTCTAACTGCGGCCGGCAAGCCTGCTGTTCCAGCCGAACCTCAGGCGGCTGCCGGCGGCCAGCCGGCTAAAGACACAGCTGAAAATCAGCCGCCGCGGGCGGCCAGTCCAACTACAGCTGGCTATTCTCTTGTCCGCCAGCTCGGCCTCGGGGTAAAAAAGATTGCTCTTGACCCCGGACATGGAGGAACCGATCCGGGCTGCCTGAGCCCGGGTGGCTTAAAAGAAAAGGAGGTGGCTCTTGATCTGGCCAAAAAACTAAAATCAATCCTGGAAACCCAGGGCGGATTTGAAGTTTTCCTGACCAGAGAAACCGATGTTACCTTGCCTCTTGAAAAAAGAACGAAACTGGCCAACGACAGGCAAGCCGACCTTTTTATCTCCATTCACCTTAATGCCAGCCCCAGAAAAAATAGAACTGGAGTTGAGACCTTTTATCTAAACTTCAGCCCGGATCCGGCCGTTAATGAGCTGGCCGCCAGAGAGAATGCTTCTTCCAGCAAGAATATCCGGGAAATGAAGCAGATTGTAGATAAAATTGTCAGAAATACCAGATACGAAGAATCGCGCGCCTTGGCTGAAAAAATTCATCATCAACTTCTTGGCCACCTCAAACAGCAATTTGGCCCGCGAGATGACCTCGGGGTTAAGGGAGGCCCTTTCTGGGTGCTCATCGGCAGTGATATGCCGTCGGTGCTGGTAGAAGTCTCTCATTTATCCAACACAAAAGAAGAAGAGGCTTTAAAGACTGATTTTTACCGTGAAGCTATAGCGACCGGTCTTTTTCGTGGTATTATAGAATATGTTAAATCCTTAGGAAAAGGATCCTGACTGTGGAACGAAGAGATTTTATTAAAGGCTTGCTTGTCGGCAGCCTGGCCGCGGGAATATCTCCGCGGCTTCTGACTCAGTCCAGATATCCTGAGCTGGCAGTGGTAACAGGTGAATCCCCGGAAAAGATTACCAGAGAGGCCGTCGAGCTGGTGGGCGGCATGAAGCACTTTATCGGGCGGGGCGACAAAGTTATCATTAAACCTAACATTGGCTGGGACCGGACACCGGAAATGGCTGCTTGCACCAATCCGGAAATTGTCAAAACCGTCGTAACTATGGCTTTAGAAGCCGGGGCCAAAGAGGTCATTGTGATGGATCATACCATCAATCAGGAAAAACGCTGCTACATCAGGTCTGGCATTCAGGAGGCCGCCCAATCTGCCGGGGCTAAGGTTCTTTTCCCGGAAGACCAGCGACTGAAAAAAGTGAATCTAAAAGGTGAGTGGCTTAAGGACTGGGAGGTGTATGCTGATTTCCTTGAAGCTGACAAAATCATCAATCTGCCAGCTACCAAAGTCCACAGCCTGTCTAAGGTCACTCTCGGCCTGAAAAACTGGCTGGGGGCAATCGGCGGCAGCCGCAACCAGCTCCACCAGAAGATTGATGAAGCGATGGTAGATCTGGCCGCTTTCTTTAAGCCAACTCTAACCATTCTCGACAGCTACCGCGTTCTTTTCAGAAATGGCCCCCAGGGAGGGAGAATCTCCGACACCAAACTGCTGAAGACCGTGGTGGCCGGAACCGATCCGGTGGCCATAGATGCTTATGGTGCTACTCTTTTTGATTTAAAACCCCAGGAATTGCTTTTCCTGCAATTAGCTTCGGCCCGTGGCCTGGGGAAGCTCGAGCTGGAGAAAATCAGAATTGAAAAGAGAACGGTCTAAAAAATATCAGCGGCTGCAAAAATTAAGGATTCTTTCTCAGTTAGTCTTTTTTGTTCTATTTTTCTTTTTATTCATCAAGACCCACTATGGAGGGGCCGACTACCTGACCATAACCGTTGAACGTTATTTTCATTTTGATCCCCTGCTGGCCCTGACCACGACCATTGGTAGCCGCCTGTTTTTTGCTGCTTTCTGGCTTTCGCTGATAACCTTAGTTTTTACGCTCGTTTTCGGCCGGGTCGTTTGCGGCTGGATCTGTCCTTTTGGCGCCGTCCATCAGTTCTTCTCCTTTCTCTTTAAGAAAACCCGCTGGCTGAAACCAAAAAGAGATGACCGGCTGAGCCTGACCCCTAAATATATAATCTTAATTATCGTTCTGGTGAGCTCCATCCTGACCGTCAATCTGGCTGGCTATCTTGATCCGCTGTCTTTTCTCTACCGGTCTTTTGCCGTCTATATTACTCCTCTCTTAAATCTGGTTTTCTCTGAGTCAGCTAATCTGGCTTATGGTTCGGGCCTTAAATCCCTTGGCCAGACGCTGGGGCAGGCCCTTGGTAATCTGGCTCTTAACAGCTTTTTCCAGAATGCCCTGGTCATCGGGTTGTTATTTTTTGCGGCTCTTGCCCTTAATGCCTGGAAAGAAAGATTCTGGTGCCGTTATGTTTGCCCGGCTGGAGCGCTGCTCGGGTTATTTTCCCGGTTCAATGTCTTCAAATTAAGGATTGATTCTGAAAAATGCATCAACTGCCATCTTTGTTCAATTCAATGCCAGACCAATGCCCGCCCTTATCCAATTGGCGAGTGGCGGAGTTCTGAATGCATTTATTGTGAGACCTGTGCTGCTATTTGCCCGACGGCGGCCATTACCTTTCCGCTGAGGTGGCAGGCTGAAAAAATCCAGGGAGTTAACCTCAGCCGGCGAAAAATATTATTGACTACTTTGACCACCCTGCTCGTTGCTCCAATTTTTAAGATTACGCCCCACCGTCAGCGAGCCTATCCGGCCTTAATCAGACCGCCAGGCGCTCTGCCCGAAGAAAAATTTCTTGATAAATGTATTAAATGTGGTGAATGCTTGAAGGTCTGTCCGACCAACGGGCTACAACCGGCCCTGACCGAAGCCGGGCCGGAAGGGCTCTGGACACCGGTTCTGGTTCCACGGATTGGTTATTGTGAATATTATTGCTCACTCTGCAGCCAGGTTTGCCCAACAGGCGCTATAAAAGAATTAACCATAGAAGAAAAAACCACAGTCAAAATCGGCACAGCTTTCGTCAACAAGAACCGTTGCCTGCCTTATGCTCTCGGCGAGCAGTGTATTGTCTGTGAGGAACACTGCCCGGTTTCGCCCAAGGCCATTCAGTTGATTAAAGTCGAAACCCTGACGCCTGAAGGAAAAATCGCCACCAACCTGGCTCCTTTTGTTAATGTCAATGACTGCATCGGCTGCGGCATCTGTGAGAACAAATGTGTGGTGGTGGATGAACCAGCTATCAGAGTTAGCAGTATAGGCGAGGCGAGGTCGGAGAAAAACCGCCTTCTTCTTCAAGTCAATGAACCTGGTAACAACCAGCAATAAAGGCAGCTGGGCCCCGCGGCAAAAAACAGATTTAAACCGAACTGAAATCACCGGCTAAGGCTTTTGGAGAGCTTGACTCTCAGCCCTCAAATTTCTTCAAGAGAAGACAGGCGTTCGTTCCACCAAAACCAAAGGAGTTCGTCAGGGCATAAATGACTTCGGCTGCCCTGGGCTTATTGGGAACATAATCCAGGTCGCATTCCGGGTCTGGAAAGTCATAATTGATGGTTGGAGGAATCATCTGGCGATCAATGGCGAGGGCCGTAATACCGGCTTCAATGCCTCCCGCCGCCCCTAATAGATGCCCGGTCATTGATTTGGTAGAACTGACTGCAACTTTCTTAGCCCCGTCGCCAAAAACCGTCTTGATGGCCAGAGTTTCTACCCGGTCATTATAAGGAGTGGAGGTGCCATGAGCATTTATATACTGGATCTCAGCCGGGGTAATACCGGCCTCATCGATAGCCAGTCTCATCACCCGGGCAGCTCCTTCACCGTCGGGGGATGGGGCAGTCATATGATAGGCATCGCCATTCAGGCCATAGCCTGCCACTTCGGCATAAATTTTTGCCCCCCGCTTCAGAGCTGAGTCCAAATCTTCCAGTAAGACCAGGCCAGCCCCCTCACTCATGACAAAGCCATCCCGCTGAGCATCAAAGGGGCGACAGGCTTTCTCCGGCTCATTGTTTCTTTCAGACAGGGCCTTCATACTGCTGAACCCGGCTAAGCTCAGCGGCGTAATGGGAGCTTCAGCCCCGCCAGCAATCATCCGGTCAGCCAGGCCAAACTGAATCATTCTAACTGATTCGCCAATAGCATGTGCGCCGGTACTGCAAGCAGTTACATTAGACATGTTGGGGCCCCTGGCCTTATAACGGATAGAAATATGGGCAGAAGCTTCATTGATTATCGTCTGGATTATAAAATAGGGTGAAACCCGGGAAGGACCTTTTTCCAGTAAGACCCGGTGAGTTTCCTCAATAGAACCCAGCCCGCCTATGCCTGAACCGACATAAACGCCCGTGTTTTCACCTTCCAGCTTAGCCAGATCAATGCCTGCATCTTTAATAGCCAGGTCAGCCGCCGCAATGGCATAGTGAACAAAAAGATCCATTTTCCTGGCTTCTTTCTTATCAATGAATTGCTGGACATCAAAGTTGGTCACTTCCCCGGCGATTTTCACCGGGAAATCGGTGATGTCAAATCTGGTAACGGTCCGGATGCCGGAACGTCCGCCCAGCAGAGCCTCCCAGTTAGTCTCAATCCCAACGCCCAGAGGAGTAACCAGACCGATGCCCGTTATGACCACCCGCCTCTTACGGTTATACAAAAGAGCCATAGGATTTTTTGAAAGTTAAAAGGAGACTATTAACGCGGGTAAAATTACTTACCCTTTTGATGGCCAAGGATATAATCAATAGCCTTACCAACCGTTGTTAGCTTTTCAGCTTCATCATCAGGAATGTCCAGGCCGAATTCATCTTCCAGAGCCATGACCAGTTCAACTGTATCAAGAGAATCTGCGCCTAAGTCCTGGGTAAAAGAAGCATTGTCTGTAATCTGGTCTTCACCGACATTCAGCTTGTCAGCCACGATGGCTTTCACTTTCTTTAAAAGTTCTTCTCTGTCCATAATTACCTCCTTTTTATTTTAAGGCTTATTACATATACATACCGCCGTTGACACTGATCACCTGACCGGTTATATAAGCAGCTTCATCTGAACACAAAAACTTTACGACTCTGGCTATTTCTTCTGGCCGCCCGAACCGCTTCATAGGAATAATTTCTAAAAAAGCCTTCTTAACTTCTTCCGAAAGTTTTTCTGTCATCGAAGTGGCAATATAGCCGGGAGCCACACAGTTGACTGTTATCCCTCTGGCCGCCACTTCCCTGGCTAAGGATTTGGAAAAACCGATCAAACCAGCCTTGGAAGCCGCATAATTAGACTGGCCAAAATTGCCCATCAGTCCGACTACGGAAGACAGGCTGACAATCCGGCCGGACCTGGCTGCTATCATGTGTTTCACTGCCGACCGGCAAAAATTAAAGGCTCCTTTAAGATTGACGGCCAGCACCAGATCCCAGTCTTCTTCTTTCATCCGCAGCAGCAGGGTATCACGGGTAATACCGGCGTTGTTAATCAGATGGTCCAGCCGGCCATATTCTTTCATGACTGACTCGACCACACCTTCTACTTGAGTCAAATCGGTGACATCTGCCACCAGAGGCCTGGCTTTTAGACCTTCAGCCTCAAAGCGTCTGGCCACTTCCTCGAGTTTTTCTTGCTGAATATCGACCAGGACGACTGTCGCCCCTTCCTGTCCCAGCTCCCGGGCAATCGCTTCTCCGATTCCCTGAGAAGCACCGGTAACTATTGATACTTTCTGATTAAAGATCATTAGCCGACTTCTCCCTCTGCCCGGGCATAGCGAGCCATTTCGTTTCCGATTTTTTCCTGCAGTTTTTCTAGCACTACTTCTTGTCCGACTCTAATGGCATTTTTTACCGCTTTTTGATTCGACCTTCCGTGCCCGATAATACAGATGCCATTAACACCTAATAAATGGGCACCGCCGTACTCTGAATAGTCTATCTTTTTATAAATTTTTTTCAAATGATGTTTAAGAAGCAGAAAACCAATCTTGGCCCAGACGTCTTTAGTCACTTCGTGGCGGGCCAGAGTTAGCATGGTTTCCACCACTCCTTCCGAGACTTTTAAAGCAATATTGCCGGTAAAACCATCGCTGACGATGATATCAGCTAAGCCTGAATAAATATCCTTGCCCTCCACATTGCCGATAAAATTAAGACCTGAAGCTTGCAGCCGTTCATAGGTTTTAAGAGTCAGTTCATTGCCTTTGGTTTTTTCTTCGCCAATACTCATTAAAGCTATAGTGGGATTTTTCCGGTTGAGAGCGGTTTCCAGAAAGACTTTTCCCATGATGGCAAACTGCAGGAGATGCTGAGGCTGGCAATTGGCACTGGCTCCGACATCAATCAAAAGAGAAACACCTTTTAAAGTCGGGATCAAGAGGGCCAGGCCAGGTTTTTCTATCCCCTCCAGACTGCCCAGAACCTTTTTTGAAATATAGGTCACAGCCGCCGTATTACCCATGGAAACAAAGGCTTGAGCTTCGCCCTTTTTGACCAGTTCCGCTCCCAGGAAAATCGAGGATTTGTTTTTTCGCCGGAGTGACATTACCCCGTCACCCATATTGACAGTCTCCGGGGCATCGATCAAAGTGACCTTGTCCCCCTGGTAGTTTAAACGGCTTAGTTCTTTCCTGACCGCTTTTTCTACCCCAACCAGAACAACTTGCAAGCCGAATTCTTCGGCTGCAGCCACTGCGCCGGCTACTACCTCCCGGGGGGCAAAATCGCCGCCCATCGCATCAACTGCGATTTTCATAGTGGGTGCCCGCCTACTTTTCGGTTCCTTCGATTACCTGGCGTCCTTTATAGTAGCCGCATTCAGGACAGGCGCGGTGAGGTAGTTTCGGGCTGCCGCAATTAGGGCAGAGAGAAAAAGAAGGCAGAGTCAGGTGATCCTGCGACCTTCTTTTCGCTTTTCTGGTGACTGAATGTCTGCGTTTTGGGTTTGGCATTTATCTCTTATCTCTTAAAAAAGATTTTAATTTTTCCAGCCTGGGATCTGATAAATTAACCTGGCAGCCGCACTGCCCGTTCTGAACCAGCTGCCCGCAAACCGGGCAAAGGCCTTCACAGTCCTCCGAACAAAGAGGCCGAAGAGGCAGGCTCAGATTCAGTTGCTCGAGAATTACTTCGCGCAGGTCCAGCTGCTGATGATAATAAAAGAACTTCCCTAAATCTTCTTCAGCCAGCTCTTCTTTCTCCTCATCCAGCTCTTCCGGCAAATAAGCCAGGTCAAAAGCAGCCTCCACTCCATATTCAAAAGGGCGCAGGCAGCGGCTGCAAATGAAACTCAGCCTGGTAGTTAACTTTCCTTTGACCAGCACTTCCTCGCCAACCTTTTTGACTGAAACCAGAGAGTGAACTGGCTCCAGAAAGGCAGCTTCTTCTTCTACCAGGTCAAAACTCCCAAAATCGAAGTCCTGATCAAAATCCAATCCCTCCCGCGGGATGTCATTCACATCAATAAGCATCAAAAGTTCCTCGCCAGCTTTTAACCTGTTATTTATCAGCCAGTAAAGGCTCTAAACCTCTTTTATGTCAACTTATTATACCAGCTTGAACCTGGTTGTCAATTCAAACCGGCGGTTCAAAAACCGGCTTGCAGCCCAGGCTGGATTGAGTATAATCATAATGGTGCTAAGGAAGCTCCTGATGGAAGGCTATAATACCTCAATTGAGTATAAAGGGGTAAAACTGATGGTTCAGACCCAGGACAAAGGTCCCGACTTTAATTATGTTGAATCTTTAATTTATTTAGCTGGCCGGGTCATCGCCAATAAGAGAAGATCTTATACGCAGCACCTGAACCAGCCTGACCTGCCGGTTTTAATCAAACAAAGCCTGGAGGACCTTCACACTGAAGTTATTGATGAGATTGTGGAAGGGAAATACGATAACCTGATCACATGACTGCCAGCCTGCTCTTTCTGATTGATGGCAATTCAGTTCTCTATCGTTCTTACTATGCAATCCGGAGGTTGTCTAATTCGGCAGGCTTCCCCACCAATGCTATTTATGGTTTTATCAATACCCTGAACAAGATTATTGAAGAAGAAAAGCCTCAATATCTCGGCGTAGTCTTTGATACCGGCCGGCCCACTTTCAGGCATCAAGCTTATAAAGAGTACAAAACTCAGCGGAAACCGATGCCCGAGGATTTAATTGTCCAGGTGCCAGTCCTGAAACAGGTGCTTGAGGCTCTCAAGATTCCCGTTTTTGAATATGAAAACTACGAAGCGGATGATGTCCTGGCCACCTTAGCCAGCCAGGCGGCCCAAAAAGAGCAGCCCGCAGTGATTGTCACTTCTGATAAAGACCTGCTGCAAATCATCAACCCCCGGGTAGCCATTTTTAATCCCGCCAAGGAAATATATATCATTAATGAGCAGATTGAGCCTGAATTCCGCGACTGGCTAAAAGATAAAAAGCTAACTACAGTGGAAGAATATTTTGGAGTTAAAGCTGAGGAAGTAGCTGAGCTACTGGCTCTCTGGGGAGATGCCTCGGACGGAATTCCCGGGGTACCCGGGGTTGGAGAGAAGACGGCCAGAATGCTCATTCGTCAATTTGGCCGCCTGGACAATTTGCTGGAACACTTAGATGAAATAAAAAATCCTCGTTTAAAAGATAATCTCAAAAATAACCTGGAAACCCTGCAGCTCAGCCGGGAGCTGGTGAAGGTCGAAAACCGGCTGCCGCTCGAACTCGATTTTGACCGGCTCCAGCTGTCAGAGCCTGACTACGACTCTCTGCTCAAGCTTTATCAGCAACTTGATTTTACGACGCTAATCCCACGTTATCTTAAAAAGGCCAATCCTGGTGAGAAGAAGTTTATAACTGTCCTCGACGAAGAACAGCTCGAGAATTTGATCGTTGCTCTGGAGACGGCAGAAACTGTAGCTCTGGACACAGAAACTACCAGCCTTTATCCAACCAGAGCCAGGCTGGTCGGGCTGTCTTTTTCTGCCAGGCCAGGGGAAGCCTTTTATCTTCCTTTAAGACATAATTATCCGGGTGCGCCCCGTCAGCTGAAGATTGACTATGTCCTGTCACGTTTAAAACCAAGGCTCGAGGATGAAAACATCAAAAAAGCTGGACAGAATATTAAATATGACTATATCATCCTGAAAAGAGAAGGGATTGAGCTCAGAGGCATTCAGTTCGACACCATGATTCTGTCCTATTTGCTGGAGCCAAACTGGGGCAAGCACAGCCTCGACCGACTGGCCGTCCATTATCTGCAAGAATCCAAAATACCATTTGACAGCCTGGTCGGTAAAGGCAAAAAACAATTAACCATAGACAGGGTTCCGGTTGAACAGGTGACTGAATATGCCGGTCAGGATGCTCATCTGGCCCGGCGGCTTAGCCAGGTTTTATGGCCAGAGGTTAAGGCCCGTCACCTGGATCGCCTTTATGAAGAAATCGAAAGGCCGTTAATAGAAGTTTTGGCAGCCATGGAGCTCTGGGGCGTCAAACTTGACCTCGATTTATTGACCTCTTTATCGGTTGAACTGGAACATCGCCTTCAAAAGCTGGAAAAACAGATTTATGAGATGGCTGGGCAGGAATTTAATATTAACTCGCCAGGTCAGTTGAGCCAGATACTTTTTTATAAGCTAAACCTGCCAGCTACCAAAAAAACCAGAATTAATAAGGGCCTGTCCACAGCTACGGATATTCTGGAGGAGCTGGCGCCCCTAAACCCTTTAGCCGGGGCAATCCTTGAATACCGCCAGTTAGCCAAGCTCAAATCAACCTATACCGATTCTCTAATCAAGCTGGTCAACCCAGAAACAGGCCGGGTGCACACTTCTTACAACCAGACGATAACCGCCACCGGCCGGTTGTCTTCTTCGGATCCCAATCTTCAGAATATCCCTGCCCGCAGTGAAACGGGCAAAAAAGTGCGCCAGGCCTTTATCCCGGAAAAAGGTCAGGAACTCCTGTCAGCCGATTATTCTCAAATAGAATTGCGGCTGCTGGCGCATCTGTCCGGGGACCCGGTTTTAAAGCAAATATTTTTTGAAGGACGGGATATCCACACCGAGACAGCCCGCCGGGTTTTCGGGCCAGCCGCCGGGCTTTTCCCCGAAGAAATGAGAAGGCGGGCTAAAATCATTAATTTCAGTATCATCTACGGCACTTCAGCTTTTTCCCTGGCTAAAGAGCTCCAAACCTCGACCGGGGAAGCTCAGAACTTTATAGACCGCTATTTTGAACAGCATCAACAGGTTAAAGACTATCTTGACCGGGCAGTCGAGCTGGCTAAAGACAGAGGTTACGCTGAAACGATATTTGGACGGATCAGGCAGATCCCTGAATTAAAAAGCAAAGACAACAATACTTATCAGGCCGGGCGGCGAATGGCCCTTAATACCCCCATCCAGGGTTCAGCCGCCGATCTTATTAAACTGGCCATGGTTAATATTTACCGGGAGCTGGAAGCCTCCGGACTCAAAACCAAAATGATCCTGCAGGTACACGACGAGCTGGTTTTTGAAGTTCCCCCCGAAGAAAAAGAAATCATAGCCAAACTGGCTAAAGATAAAATGGAAAAGGTTTATCCCCTGAGCGTGCCGCTGGAAGTTCATTTAGCCTGGGGTCAGAACTGGGCTGAAGCCAAATAAAAAATAATTTTAGACCAGTGATTTCTGATAAACCCGGAAAATTTTGTAAACGACCCCTCCCATTCTTTCCATCTCTGCCCGCACTTTGACGTTAGCCTCCATTTCATGATGGGTATCAATAATTTCAAAACCGGCTTTCTGAGCAGAGGCAATCATGGCCATGCCCATCAGGGCATCAAGCCCTACCCCCCTGTATTCTTTTTTGATGGCGCCGAGCAACAAGTCCAGCTGCTTGGTCTTTTTCTGGGCTCTTAAGATATGGATAAAACCAAACGGGAAAAGCCGGCCCCGGGCCTTTTTGATACCGGCTGTCATGTCCGGTATGCCAATGATAAACGCGACCGGTTGTCCATCTTTTAACACAGCCTTGACCAGCTTCGGGTCAAGAACTGGCAGGTATTTTTTGGCCAGAGCATCCATTTCATTTTCATCCAGGGGAGCATAGCCATAGATATTGCTTTCAATATAAGTTTCATTCATCAGCGATAAAATCGGCCTGACCCAGGGCTTTATTTCCCGGCGATTTTTAAACTCCAGTAGCTCAAAGTTGCCCTTTTTCAGGATCCGTGCCGATACCCGGCGGTAAATTTCGGGAATTTCCTCAGGTATCTGGAGTTTATAAACAAAGTAATCCAGATCTTTAACATAGCCTTCTTTTTCGACCATTGCCGGGAGCCAGGGGAAGTTATGATAGGTAGCAATCGTTGCCCGGTATTCAAAGCCCTTAATCAAAAAACCCTCAGGGTCCTGGTCCGAGAACCCATATGGTCCAATGATCCTGTTCATACCTTTTTCTTTGGCCCATTGCTCCACTCTGGACAATAAGGCATGGACAACTTCCTGATCCTCAATTGATTCCAGGTAACCGAAACGGGCCGTGGCTTCGCCCCGGACCTCATTATAGCGGCGATTGATGATGCCCATCACCCGCCCAACCGGTTGACGGTCTTTCTCGGCCAGAAGCATCAGGGTGTCAGAATAGCCAAAGGCTCTGTTTTTTTCAGGATTAAAATAAGTCCATTCATCAGGGTATAAAGGATGCACCCAGTTTTCCTGGCTTTGATGTAACTTTTCGGGCAGGTAAATAAAAGATTTGAGATCCTTTTTGCTCTTGATTTCCCTCAAATTAATGGTCATGGGGTACCTCAATTTCCAGGTTTTTCGCTTATCTTTCTATCATAAATCCAGGAGATTATAATGTTTTTTTGTTCGAAGTCCAACCTTTTAATTTTTTGTTGAAAACCTGTGACTTTAGTGTGATTTTTCTGTGCCAAATTCTTGACAATTCCTTTTCCGTTCTAATATACTCTCTCTCTCATGAAAGTCGAGACCATAACCCAACTAATCATTTTTATCCCTCTTTTAGGTTCCTTGCTGGTTCCGTTGGCTGGAGCGATCTCTCCCAAGTTGAGATCTTGCTGGTCAGTCCTGATCGGCGGGATTACTGCCTTTCTCCCGCTGACCCTGATTACCCAGGCCCTCAAAGGTGGCGAGATCCTCTGGAGCCAGAAACTGGCCCTGGGACTGGACTTCGTTTTAATTATTGATCCCCTGTCGATCTTCATGTCAATTGTCTCCTCCTTTATCGGCTTCCTGATCATCATCTATTCGCTCGGTTACATGCATCACGAAGATCATCAGAATGAATACTACCTGATGGTCGTCATGTTTATCGGGGCGATGATGGGGCTGGTATTTTCCGGCAGCCTGGTTTTTATTTACCTCTTCTGGGAGATAATTGCCATCGCCTGCTGGCGATTGATCGGCTTCTACCGGCAGAAAGATTATGTGCTCAAAGCTGATAAGGCTTTCTTGATGACTTTCGGCGGGGCCGTGGTCATGCTGCTTGGCTTCATCCTTATTTACACTCAGACGGGGACTTTCGACCTGACGGCCATGAGGGGGGTGGCCATTCCCGGCTCAGCCGTCTTGCTAATTTTGTTCGGTATTTTTTCAAAATCAGCCACCGTCCCCCTGCATACCTGGTTGCCCGACGCCGGCGTGGCTCCGACCACCGTTACCGCTTTACTCCATGCAGCCGTTCTGGTCAAGATAGGCGTCTATGCCTATGCCCGGCTTTTCTTATATACTTTTAAGATTCCCGAAGGCTGGCAGCAGGCAGTCATCATTCTGGCGGTGGTTTCCAGTCTGATTGCAGCGGGTGGGGCGGCCGTTGAAAATGATATTAAAAGAATTCTGGCCTATTCGACCATCAGCCAGATTGGCTATATCTTTCTTGGTCTAAGCGTGGCTAATCCGACAGCCGTTTCTGGCGGTCTCTTATATATCCTGATGCACGGCCTGGGCAAAGCCGGGCTCTTCCTCTGTGCTGGCATTGTTATCCACTCGACCAATAAAAGAGATATCAGAGAAATGGGCGGGCTAATCAAGACTATGCCGATTACCGCCATTTCTTTCTTAATCTGCGCCTTTTCGGTGATCGGGCTACCGCCGCTCGGTGGCTTCTTTTCCAAGCTGCTGGTCATTATGGGCACGATTCAAGCTGACCAGATCTGGATTGCGGCTCTGGCCCTCTTTACCGCCATTCTGACTATGTATTATTTAATGAGGGTTTTTGCCCTGGTTTTTCTGGGTGAACTCAAAGTGGCTGCCCCGGAAAAGACGCCCTCGATGGTGGGAGTGGTAACGGTATTAGCCTTATTCTCAGTTCTGGCTGGCTTTTTCGTCTCCTACCCGATGAAGCTGGTCCAGACGGCAACAACTCACATTACGTGGTGGCTAAGATGATGGCAACAACCTTACTGTGGCCAATTATTTTTCCGGCGGTTATGGCTATTGTTCTTTTTCTCATTCCAGCCAAAATTAAATTAGTCCGGGAAGGGCTGGCTGTCTTGAGCTCGCTGGTTATTCTCTACTCAGGATTCTCTTTGTTCTCGATCAAAAACCTGACGCTAAAGACTAACTGGCTGGGGATGGGCATTAATTTTGACCTCAGGCTTTATCAATTTTCAGCTTTTATTCTCCTGGCTTTAGCTGGTTTCCTGTTTTTGATCACTCTCTATTCAGCCATAAAAATGAAGGACCATCCGCGCCTCCGGGAATATTATGGCTATGTTTTTCTGGCCACAGCTTTTTCCAACGGAGCGGTGCTGGCCAATAACTTTATTCTGCTCGTCTTTTTCTGGGAAGCGCTATTAATCACGACTTATGCTTTGATTACTTTAGGACTGAAATCAACCTCCCACCGGACAGCAGTCAAATCCCTGATTATAGGCGGCCTGTGCGATTTCTCCATGATTATGGGTATCGGCCTGGTCTGGGCTTCAACCGGGACCCTGACTATGAACGAGATTCACTTAGAACCGCACGGGCTGACGGCTGCCGCCTTTATCCTGATGATGATTGGCGCCATTGGTAAAGCCGGAGCTATGCCTTTTCACACCTGGATTCCTGATGCTGCCCTTGATGCCCCGGTAACTTTTATGGCTTTCATGCCGGCTTCTTTTGAAAAGCTCTTAGGGATCTATCTTCTGGCCAGGATCAGCCTGGATTTCTTTGAACTCAAGGTTGGCAGTGCGATGGCGATGGTTCTGCTTATAATTGGAGCCGCGACCATTGTTCTGGCTGTTTTTATGGCTCTTATTCAAAAAGACTTAAAAAAACTATTGTCTTTTCACGCTATCAGCCAGGTCGGATACATGATTCTTGGTATTGGCACGGCCATTCCGATCGGAATTGCTGGCGGCATCTTTCATATGATCAATCATGCCATGTATAAAACTGGCTTGTTCCTGAGTGCCGGCTCAGTTGAACACCGGACAGGCACTACCGAACTCAAAAAACTCGGCGGGCTGGCCAGGGAGATGCCCTGGACGGCCCTTGGCTTCAGTGTTTGCGCCCTGGCCATCTCCGGGGTCTGGCCTTTGAATGGCTTTGTCTCAAAAGAAATGGTCTTTCACGGAGCACTCGAAACAGGCTACCCGATTTTTGCCATTGCTGCCTGGGTCGGGGCTATTTTTACTTTCGCCTCCTTTCTTAAAGCCGGGCATTCTGTTTTCTTCGGAGCCCGGTCAACTGAAGTTTCGAAAACTAAAGACAGTGAATGGCCTATTGTCCTGCCTATTTTGATTCTGGCAGTTTTGTGCATTACCTTTGGAGTTTATAATAAGCTGCCTCTGGAGAATTTCATTCAACCGGTAGTTGCCGGCCAGGCCGAGCCGGGACAGCATCTTGATTTTACGGCTGGCGCCTTGAATCTGTTCACCCCGGTGGCCGGGGTGTCCCTGCTTTGCCTGCTCATTGCCCTCGGGCTTCATTTCTATGGCTGGAACCGCGGCGGGAAAAAAGCTTACTTAGCTTCTGAACCAATTCACCATCTGCCGGTTCTGCAGCAGCTGTACGATCTGTCTGAAGCCAGATTCTTTGATATCTATGAACAGGGCGTCAAATTTCTGGCCTGGTTATCTAAGATTTTATTCAAGTTTGTTGACCGGCCAATTGATTTTATTTACGAAAAAGTCGTGGTCAGTATCGGGCGCTTTTTTACGGTCCTGTTCCAGAAAGCCCATAATGGCCAGTATGCCAACTACTTAGCCTGGACCATCGGCGGTTTAATCGCCGTCGTCTGGGTTATAGTCAAGTTATTACAATAGAGGAGGAGCAGTGGTATTCTCATTTATTTTCCTACCCTTATTGATAGCTGCCTGTCTGCCTCTGATTGGCAAAGTTTCGAAAAAATTAATCCCGGATGTCCTGACTAACGCTGCTCTGGCCTTTCTGTTATTAAATTCCATTCTGCTCATTAAACCTGTTTTTACCCGTGGTTCCCTGCTTCAGAATATCACCTGGTTCGGTGAAAACGTCAACCTGCAGGTTGCTCTGGACGGTTTTAACTTATTTATGTTATTTACCATCGCCTTAGTCAGTCTGTGCATTACCCTTTTCTCTATAGATTATCTCAAGCATTATGGCTATCAGGCCAATTTTTATGCCTTGCTGCTGGTCATGGTAGCTGGCATGAATGGACTGGTGCTAGTCCCCGATCTCTTTTCTGTCTATCTGTTCCTGGAAGTAGCAGCGATTGCTTCTTATGCCTTAGTGGCTTTTGGCCTGGGCCCGGAGGAGCTGGAAGCTTCGTTCAAATATCTAATGTTATCCGTCGTGGCTTCGGCTTTCGTTCTGCTGAGTATTACTGTTATTTTTGGCCTGACTGGCAGTCTTAGTTTTCAGGCGGTGGCCGGCGGACTGCAAGATTTAAATGGTGGCGGTCTGATCATCGGAGTCTGTTTGGCCTTTTTTATTATGGGCTTCGGGCTGAAAGCAGCTCTGGTTCCTTTCCATGCCTGGCTGCCTGATGCTCATCCTTCGGCTCCGGCCCCGATTTCAGCCATGCTGTCCGGCCTGTTGATCAAAGTCTCTGGCGTCTATGCCCTGTTCAGGATTATTTACAGCGTTGTGGGGATGACCCCGGCTCTGTCCAAGGTCTTGATGGCTATGGGCACCATCTCTATTGTGGTGGCGGCCCTGCTGGCTCTCGGACAGAATGATATTAAAAGAATGCTGGCTTATTCTTCCATCAGCCAGGTTGGTTACATAATTTTAGGCCTGGCCATAGCCACCCCCCTGGGTATTGCCGGCGGCTTGTTCCATCTTTTCAATCATGCCGTAGCCAAAGGGCTGCTGTTCTTGAATTCTGGCTCAATCCAGCACATTACCGGTACCAGGAATCTTAATGAGCTGGGCGGGCTGGGCAAAAAAGTACCGTTGACCGCCGGGACCAATTTGATTGGAGCCCTGTCCATTGCCGGGGTGCCGCCTCTGGCCGGTTTCTGGAGCAAACTGATCATTATTATCGCCCTGGTTCAAGCCAAGCATTTTGGTTATGCTCTGATCGCTGTTCTGGCCAGCATTTTAACCCTCTGGTATTATCTTCTGATTCAAAGGAAAGCCTTCTTTGGCCCGCTTAATGACCGCTGGCTCAATATCAAAGAGGCTCCTTTCTGGATGTCAGCAGCCAACGTTATTCTGGCTTTGCTCTGTATTCTGGTTGGAATTTTCTTCACCCCTGTTTTCAGGACCTGGATCGGTCCGGCCGCCGAGGCCTTAGCCAGGGGTGTTCAGCAGGTTTTGATGTGGGGAATATAAGATGATAATTCAAATTTTGTTATTGTCGGGCCTGGTGATCTTCTCTATCCTGGCGATTCTGTTAAAAGACCTGCTCAAAGCTGCCCTGTCACTGGCTGTAGCCAGCCTATTCTTAGGAATCATCTTTTTCCGCTTAGGGGCTCCTTATGCCGGGGTCTTTGAGATCTCAGTCGTGGCCGGCCTGATCACCGTCTTGTTTGCTCTGACCGTAGCCCTGACCAGAAAAGATAGCGAGGTCCAGGAAGCCAGATTGACCAGACTGGTGTTCCCGCTATTTTTTATAATTTTCCTCATCATTGATGCCCTGGTGATGAAAAGCCTTCTCCAGCAGGTGCCAGTTCTGCCTGCCGGGCCAGAGACGGGGACCTTCGGCGAGGTTTTATGGAAGTCCCGCACCTTCGATCTGGTGGCTCAGCTGGGGGTGATCCTGGCCGGAGTCCTGGCAGTTCTGGCTCTATTCAGAAAAAAGGAAGAAGACAAAGATGAGTAATCTATGGTTTTTATATGTTTTCTTTTCAGCCCTGCTGATTTTTACCGGCATCTATTGTCTTTTAACCATGCGCAATTTAATCAAGCTGTTCATTGCGGTCGAAGTCATCAGCAAAGGAGTGAGCCTGGTTATCATTGCCACTGGAGCGGTCAAGAATTCGATTCTGCTGGCCCAGAGTGTGGCTATTACTTATATCGTCGTGGAAGTTAGTTTAGTAGCTACCGCTCTGGCTTTGATTATCAAGATTTATAAGAAAAACAAGAGTCTGGATATCCGTTCACTGTCTAAATTGAAGGGATGATCATGGAAGGCTTATCTTTTTTAATATCACCACCAATAGCGTTTATCTTTTTCCTGGCCGTCGCTTATTTATTATATGCGGCCGGGAAAGCCCTGGCCCCCAAGCTGAACCCAACGGGCGGCAAACTCACCACCTATGCTTGCGGTGAAGACCTGCCCGGGGTGAAAGTCCAGTTTGGTTTCAGGCTGTTCTATGTTTTCGCCCTGTTTTTTACCATCATGCATGTAGCGGTACTTGTAGTGGCTACTATTCCGGCTGGCAAAATCGCCTGGCTGGCTGTCATTTATTTGACCGTTATCTTTCTGGCTATCCTGGCTCTGGTTTCGAGGAGTTGACATGCTGCAAAAATTAACTCAATGGTCACGGCTGAAATCACCCTGGATACTTCATCTCAATACAGGTGCCTGCAATGCCTGTGATATTGAGGTGGTAGCAGCTCTGACCCCTCGGTTTGATGTCGAGCGGTTCGGGATTCTGCTCGAAGGAACTCCCCGGCACGCCGATGTGATTATCTGCACGGGGCCGGCCACCAGGCAGATGAAAGACAGATTAATCAGGGTTTATGAGCAGGCCCCTGATCCTAAGTTCGTGATGGCGGTTGGGGCCTGTGCCATGTCAGGCTGCGTCTATCGCGGGGCTTATAATATCCTGGGCGGCATCGATCAATTAATTCCGGTTGATGTTTATGTGCCGGGCTGTCCAATCAGACCGGATGCCCTGATTGAAGGGGTGGTTAAGCTTTTAGACAAAATCAAGCAAGGAACCAGATGAGGCCAAGATGAACGACCAGGCATTGATAGCTAAAATCAACGAAGGCTTAAAAGATAAAGTGGTGGCTATAACGAGTCCTGCTCCCCGGCGTATCTTTTTTAAAGTGACCACTGATAACTTACTGACGGCGGTCAGCTGGTTAAGGCAGGAGCTGGGCATTACCCACCTGTCCACCATCAGCGGGGTGGATCTCGGACAGTCGTTTGAACTTCTTTATCATTTTGCCAACAATTACTGTGCCATAACTCTGCGGGCAGAAATCCCGCGCGACCAGCCTGTCTTGCCATCGATCTGTGAGGTAATCCCGGGAGCCATTCTGTATGAGAGGGAATTGCAGGACATGTTCGGGATTGTGGTTCAAAATATTCCTGATGGCCGCCCACTGGTTTTGCCCGACGACTGGCCGGCAGGCAATTATCCCCTGCGCAAGGACTGGAAATATGAGAGGCCGCCAGAAGTCATCCCAGGAGGCAAGTCATGAGTTTCCAAATACCTATTGGCCCGCAGCATCCCGCCCTGAAAGAACCAATTGGGATCAGGGTGACGGTGGATGGAGAAATAATTCGCGAGGCTGATCTGCGGCTTGGCTACAACCATCGCGGAGTAGAAAAACTGGCCGAACAAAAAACCTGGACACAGAACATCTATTTAATGGAAAGAATCTGCGGGATTTGCTCTCATTCCCATGCGACCTGCTATGTCCAGGGTGTTGAAAAGTTAATGGAAATTGAGCCGCCCAAACGCGGCCTTTATATCAGGATTCTGGTTTCAGAGCTGGAAAGGGTTCACAGCCACCTGCTCTGGCTGGGAGTGGCCGGGCATGAAGCTGGCTTTGACAGTTTCTTTATGTACGTCTGGCGAGACCGGGAAATCGTCATGGATATTCTGGAGACTATTTCCGGCAACCGGGTTCACTATGCAATTAATGCCATTGGCGGAGTCCGGCGCGATCTGGATGAGATGCAGATCAAACATATTCTGGAGTCGCTGGAGGTGCTGCGCCAGCGCAGTGACTATTACCGGAAACTCGGGACAACCGAGCCAAGCTTTGTAGCCAGATTGGCCGGCGTCGGCTATCTGTCGAAAGAAGATGCCATTAGCCTGTGCGCCGTCGGTCCAACCTTGAGGGCTTCCGGAGTCCCGATGGATGTCCGTCAGGACGATCCTTATGCTGTTTATGATGAAGTACCGTTTGAAGTCTGCACAGCTGAGACCTGCGATGTGCTCGGCCGGACGGTGGTTAGAATTAAAGAACTGATGCAGAGTTATAACATCATAGAATTCCTGTTGAAAAACCTGCCGGCTGGACCGATTGCGGTTCGGGCCCCGCGGAAAGCCAAGCCGAATGAAGTCGTCAGCCGCTATGAAGCTCCGCGCGGAGAAAATATTCACTATATTAAAAGCAATGGCAGCGACAAGCCAGAACGGTTGAAGGTCCGGGCTCCAACTTTAGCTAATTATGCCGCCACCATTAAAATGCTGAAAAATGGCTTTATTGCTGATGTCCCCTTAATCTTTGCCGCCATCGATCCCTGTATCTGCTGTGCTGAACGGTCAGTGGCCATCGTTGAGGCCAAAAGCCAGAAGGAAAGAATTGTCACTATGTCCAGCCTGAGGAATTTGAGTCTAAGAACTGAGAACTATAAAACCAGAAAGAGGGAAGCAGAATGGCCACTTTGAAGACTCTTGCCTATCTCGTCATTTACCCCGGGCTTCTCTTTATCTTTTTTTATTCTACTTTTGCCGAATGGTATGACCGCAAGCTGTATGCCAGGTTTCAGAACCGGATGGGCCCGACCCATACTGGCCGGGCTGGGGTGCTGCAGCCCATCGCCGATTTTATTAAACTGATGTCGAAAGAGGACATAGTGCCGGAGCGGGCTGACCGGGGCCTGTTTAGAGCTTTGCCTGCCTTCGGTTTGGCTATCGTCTCGGTTGGCATGCTGCTTTTGCCCGTCTGGAATTATAATCTGGGCAGCTCTTCGCCAATCTCTTTTAGCGGCGATATAGTGGTTTTGCTCTATTTGTTGAGCCTGCCGACTTTTATCTTTTTCTTAGCTGGCTGGTCTTCGACCAATCTTTTTTCAACAGTCGGAGCCACCAGGGTCTTAACCATGCTGTTTGGCTATGAAGTGCCGCTTTTTCTGACCGTTCTGACGCCAGCCATTTTAGCCAATTCCTGGCGCCTGGCTGAAATTGCTGCCTTTTACCGCCAGCAGCCATTACTGGCGCTTTTGAACCTGCCCGCTTTCGTCATTGCTCTGATTTGTGTGCAAGCCAAACTGGAAAGGACTCCCTTTGATATTCCCCATGCCGAAACCGAAATTGTGGGCGGAACCTTTACTGAATACTCCGGCAAGAAACTGGCTCTTTTCCGCCTGATGATGGATGTGGAGCTGGTGGTTGCCTCGGGGCTCCTGGCCACTGTTTTCCTGGGAGGATTTCCTGGCGGTCTTGTGCCCGGCTTGATCAATTTTATAATTAAGACGCTACTGGTGATTTCCCTCTTATCACTGTTAAGAGCGACTACTTCCCGCATCAGAGTCGATCAGGTGATAGCTCTGTCCTGGAGATACTTAGCCCCGCTGGCTGTTCTTCAGCTTGTGATTATCATTCTGGTTAAGGGGTTAATCTCATGAACTTAGGTGCCTTTATTCCTGAGCTCCTCCGCCATCTCTTTAAAACGCCGTCAACCATAGACTATCCATTTAAGAAGCTCCAGGTCCCTCCCGATTTCCGCGGCTCGCCATATTTACGGCCGGAACTGTGCATTGCCTGCCGGGCCTGCGAGCGCGACTGCCCGGCCGAAGCCATCGAAATTACTCTGACCAATGAAACTGAAAAGAAATTCAAAATGGTCATTCATAATGACCGCTGCATTCATTGCGCCCAGTGCGTGGATTCCTGTCCGACTGACGCGATGCTGATGGACAACCTGTTTGAAATTTCTGATTATGACCGCCATCATCTGAAAAAACAATGGGACTTTGTCCGGGCGGTGGTCAAGCCGAAGGCTGAACCGAAGAGTTGAGCTGGTTTCTCTTACTTGCTTTTAGTCATTCCTTTTTGTAATTTGTAGTTAATCTTCAGTCTCCAGCAGCGAAAGGATAAACCTGGATGAAAGAAAGATGGCAGGGACGGTTGCAGGCTGAAATCAAAGGGGCGGAAAAGCTGGTTATCATCGGAACGGGGAATGCCTTAAAAGGAGATGATGCCATTGGCTTGCTGGTGGCCGGCCTGCTGGATAGCCATTTAAACCGTTACCAGAAGAAAAAAGTTAAAATTCTGCGCGCTCACGAAATAATTGAGCTCTATCTGAAGACAATCAAAAGAATTAAGCCTTCTCACATCATTATTGTGGAGGCGATTAATACCGGAAAACCGCCAGGCACCATCCGGGTTCACCGGATTAATATCCGCCATAAGCCTGGAAGCCAAATGGTGGAAGAGGTCAACGATTTCCTGGAAAAATTAGCTGCGGTCTCTTCAGCCAAAGTTTATCTGGTTAGCATTCAGCCAGAAAACCTGGAGTTTGGTCATCCTATTACTCAGAGCACCAGATTATCAGCCAGGAAACTAGTGGAGAGTATCAACGAAATTTTCCCCAGGAAAACGCAGCAGGTTTGAAATTTTAAGGCCCGCCGTCAAATTTTCATTGGCATTAAGACATATAGATAAACATCTTTGTCTTCTGGCTCTGGTTTCATTAAGGCCGCGCTGTTTTCATCTTTAATTTCAAGCCGGACCCGGTCAGAATTAAGAGTGGAGAGAAAATCCAGTAAATATTGAGAATTAAAACCTATATCCAGATCCTCGCCCTGATACTCAACAGCTATCTTATCTCTGGCTTCACCCATTTCCGGATTAGAGGAAAAAAGCCTTAATTCACCTTGTTTAATCTCAAACTTAATACCTCTGGATCTTTCCGCCGATAGCACAGAAACCCGTCTGATAGCCGAGATAAGTTCTTCGCGGCTGACCAGCAGCACATTAGGATTATTTTTCGGTATGACCGCCTGATAATTGGGGAATTTACTCTCAATGATTCTGGAGACTAAAACCCGGTTCTGAACTCTAAAAAACAGACTGTTGTCATCAAAATCAAATTCAATTCTGTCATCTTCAAATTTTTTTAACTCATTCAGAGTCTTTTTTGAGACAATCTGATTTATTTCCCGGCCGACTTTTAAATTCTCCATCTCCCTTCGGGTGTAGGCTAAACGATGCCCATCGGTACTAACCAGCTCTAACTGGTTATTTTTAATGGCCAGCAGAGCCCCGCTCAAATAATATCTTTGCTCCTGAGTAATAGCATAAAACACACACTCAATCATCTCTTTAAAATTATTGAGCGGAAAAGAAATATGGTTATCAAAGGAGCATTCCTGAATAGCCGGAAAATCTTCCTCTGGAGCAGTTACCATTTTGACTTCACTCTCCCCGCTCCTGACAATCATAAAATCATCTTTTTTAACAAAATCTATTTGCCGGTCTTCAGGTAAAAGCCGGATAAAATCAAACAACCTTTTGCCATTAACCGCCACCCGGCCATCTTCCTTAACTTCAGCCTCAAAAATTGATTTAAGGCCAACTTCTAAATCTGTAGCCGTAATCTCAACCCTGTCTCCCTTGGCGGTCATCAGGATATTAGAAAGAATGGGCAGGGTTGTCCTTTTTTCCACAATACCCTGAAGAAGTGATAACTCATTAATAATGTTTGTTTTACCGGCCGAAAATTTCATCTTTTTCACCTTTCACCAGGTTGTCTTATTATTTAATTTAATAATTATAAGAATTCAGTAAAGATAATACAAGAAGAGAGCCTGAAAATGTGTAAATCTTTCTTAAGGTATTGATACTACTCATTGTAAGAAGCTTAAGAGCCTGTTAATTTCCCTGTTGAATTCAGGATCAGCCTGTCTTAATTTCTCAATTTTTCTGATGCTGTGCAGAACAGTGGTATGGTGTTTGCCACCGAATTTTTTCCCGATTTCCGGGAGAGAGCTCTCGGTCAATTCCTTGGCCAGGTACATGGCAATTTGCCTGGGGAAAGAAATTTTAGGTGAATTATTCTTTGATCTTAGTTCTGATGGTTTTATTTTGTATTGAGCGCTGACGACCTTTTGGATCTTGTCTATGCTGATTAAATTGGCTGAGGTATCCAGCAGTCCCTTGAGGGCCTCTTTGGCCAGGTCCAGGTCAATAGTAGCTCCTTTTAATGAACCATAAGCAATGACCCTTCTTAAATAACCTTCGAGTTCCCTGATATTCGAATGAACTTTGTCAGCTATATACAGAGCGACTGGCTCGGGCAGGTTGGTACCTTCCAGTTCAGCCTTCTTTTTTAAAATGGCGATCCGGGTTTCGATATCGGGTGGTTTCAGATCAGCGATCAGTCCCCATTCGAAACGGGAGCGAAAGCGGTCTTCCAGATTGGGAATATCTTTGGGTGGGCAATCACTGGAGAGAACAATTTGTTTTTGATTATCATAGAGGTGATTAAAGGTGTGGAAAAACTCTTCTTTGGTGCGTTCCCGGCCAGCAATATAGTGGATGTCATCTATCAAGAGAACATCAATCGCCCGGTATTTTTGCCGGAATTCCAGAATTTTTCCATACTGGAGATGGTTAATCAATTCATTCATAAAACGCTCGGTGGTCACAAACAGCACTTTCAGCTTGGCATTATTGTGCATCAGGTGATGCCCGATGGCATTCATTAGGTGAGTTTTGCCCAGGCCGGCGCCGCCATAGATGAACAAGGGGTTGTAGGATTTGGCCGGGTTGTTAGCCACCGCCACCGCTGCTGCCTGGGCGAATTGATTACAGGAACCTACCACAAAATTTTCAAAAGTATAATTTGGATTCAGATTAGCGCTTTGAATGATAGCCTGTTCGATTTTTCTTTCTTCAGGTGAATTACGGAGAAAGGAACCAGGACTTTCGTCATAGATGTATTTAATGTCAAAGGGATGGTTAAACAGTTGCCGGGCAGACTCATTGATCAGGTTAGAATAATGGAAGCTCAGCCAGTCCTTAAAATAAGAGTTAGGTACCTTGATATAGAGGATATCGCCTTCTTCCCCGATATAAGAGGTAGGCTCGAACCAGGTCTCAAAGGCATTATCTTCGACCCGGCTTTGTATCTCAGCCAGTATCTGATTCCAGGGATTAGATTTATCTCCAGTCTTCATTTTGCCCAGCAAGATTTCCACAGAAATATCCACAGCTGTGGAAAAGTAATCCCCAGTGCTTTCCTGGTGGGGGATTCGCCAGCCATCTTACCATGCTCGCGGCTGAATTTCAAGCAGAAAGTTTTCAATTTTAACTGTGGTTGGCCTTCAAACTTCAGGCCGGGACGAGCCGCTGTCCGGTCTGAAGAAATCAATTGAAGCGATTGCTTTTAGTCCGGTTTTATGCTATACATCTGTTTTAGCCTGTCAGGCTAATTTCGGAAGAAGAGAGTAAATATGCCAAAAGTTTGTGAGATTTGTCATAAAGGTCCTCAGTTTGGTCATAGTGTCAGTCATTCTCATAAGGCTTCGCCCAAAAAATGGAGTCCTAACCTCCAGGAAGTTCGGGTAGCAACCGATCAGGGCACCAAAAAAATGTTGGTTTGCACCCGCTGCCTTCGTTCCGGCCGGGTAAAAAAGGCAGTTTAATTTATTCCCGCGTTACAGAATAAATATCCTTCAGGCGCCCAATTTTTTTAGATATTTCCTCCAGCTGGGCTAAGTCATTGATGTCTACTTCGAGAGACATGATGGCCTGACCATCACTGCCTGTTTTTACTTCTGCTCTGGAAATGTTTCCTTTGAGTTCGGCCACAGCGGTAGCTACCCGGGCTAATACCCCGGGCGAGTCCTTGGCTTTAATCATTAATCTGGCCTTAAACAGGCCCGGATAAGACGGATCCCAGGCGACCTCAACTAGCCTCTGGCTGTCGAGAATTTCTTTCTGGACCAGATGGCACCGCTGGGCATGCACAGTTAAACCCTTGCCGCTGGTCAGATAGCCAACCACCGGCTCGCCTTTAATCGGGGAGCAACAGCGGGCCAAATGGATCATTTGCTCTTCAGGGTCTTTGATGACTAATCTTACTCCAGCTGGCCGGCCGGCAATGGTCTCCACCATTTTTTTGAGTAAGCCCGCTGGCCGCTTGACTCCAGAGTGAAGACCCTTGATAAATTCTTCATTAATGATCAGCTGGCCGGAACCAGCCAGATAATAAAAATCATCCAGATCGTTTAAAGTCCAGCTTAATTGCTGATTAAGTCGCTGGAGCAACTCGGCTTCATTTAGAAAGTCGGCTGGCAGCTTATACTTTTTTAATTCTTTGTCCCAAAGCTTTTTACCCAGGGCGATGCTCAGGCTGCGCTTTTTCAAATTGAGATATTTTTTAATTTGTTGCCGGGCTGAAGCGGTGGCTACCCAGTTTAGCCAGCTGCGGTGAGGACTGCGCTCAGCCGAAGTGATTATCTCGACTATATCGCCACTCTTCAAAGTGGTTTTGATGGGCATAATTTCTCCGTTAATCCTGGCCTCTTTGGCCTGTAAGCCGATTTCGGTGTGAATCTTAAAGGCAAAATCGAGAGCGGTTGCACCGGGGGGTAAACTGATCACTTGCCCTTTCGGGGTAAAAGCATAAATTTCTTCCGGGATCAAGTTGATTTTAAGATTTTTCAGGAATTCTCTTGAATTTTTTTGCTCGCTGAACAGGGTGGCGATTTCCCGCAGCCACTGGAGCCTTTGATCTTCAGAGCCAAGGCCAGAAGGAGCTCCCTCTTTGTACTTCCAGTGGGCGGAAATGCCATTTTCCGCCAGTTCATGCATCTCTCTGGTTCTGATTTGAATTTCAAACGTTTGCTGGTTCTCGGTGATGATGGTCGTGTGCAGCGATTGATAGAGGTTGCTTTTAGGCATAGCAATGTAATCGTGAAAACGTTGGGGCAAATGCGGCCAGCGCTGATGAATGATCCCCAGAGCGGCATAACAGCTTTTAACCGAATCAGTGATGATGCGCAGGGCCAGAAAATCGTAGACCTGGTCAAACTCAATATTTTTTTTCTGCATCTTGATATAAATGCTGTAAAGCCGCTTGATCCGGGATTGAACTTCAACCTCCAGGTGGTTATCCTTCAGCAGCTGCTCCATCTCTTTTTTGAACTTCTTCAGTTCTTTTTCACCCTTTTTGAGGGCTGGTTCAACCAGGGCAACCAGGCGGAAATACTCATCAGGCTCAACATAGCGGAAAGATAGCTCTTCCAGCTCGGCTCTGATCCGCCCCATGCCTAAGCGGTTAGCGATGGGGGCATAAATATCCAGAGTTTCCCGGGCAATTCGTTTCTGCTTCTCCTCGGTTAGAAAATGCAAGGTTTTCAAATTATGCCAGCGATCAGCCAGTTTGATAAAAATTACTCTCAGGTCATCGGTCATAGCCAGAATGATTTTTCTAATGGTCTCAGCCCTGGTATCTTCAGGCGAGGTATCCTCGACCCGGCTGATTTTCGTCACCCCTTCGACCAGAGTTGCAACTTCCCGGCCGAAGTTTTCCCGGATTTCAGCCAGGGTGACTTCTGTATCTTCAGGCACATCGTGGAGAAGAGCCGCAATCAAAGTAGTCAGATCAAGGTGCATTTCGGCCAGGAGATTGGTCACTTCCAGAGGATGGCTCAGATACGGCTCCCCGGACCGCCGGATCTGGCCCTGGTGGGCCCGGGCAGCAAAGATGTAGGCCTTTTGCAAGGTCCTGATATCTTTTTCTGTATAGTCCCCTTGAATTTTTTCGACGATATCATCAAAACGGATCATTGGCCTTTCTTTCGGGTGAGCTACTGCCCGTCGATAGTCATTTAAACTTTAATAAACTCTGTAAAGCCTGGTAGACTTCTTCCGGCTGGATGTTATTAAGGCACCGTTGATCATACGGGCAGGTTTTATAAGAGCAGGGAGAACAGGGAACGGGCTTTTTCAAAATAGCCACCGGCTGCCTGATTGGGCCGCAGATCTCTGGATCAGTCGGGCCATACAGGGCGACCACCGGTAAGCCAAGGAAATTAGCCAGGTGAGTCAAGCCGGAGTCGTTACCCACCAAAGCCTGACAGCGGGTCAGCAGGGAAGGCAGATCTTCGATTTCGAGCCGTCCGGTCAGATCAACGGCCTTCTGTCCAAGACTACTCTGGATGGCCTGGGCGACAGGACGGCTGGCAGCTGACCCGATCAGGATGACCTGGTAGAGCTCAGCTCTCAGCCTGTCTATAAGTTCTGCCTGATGCTGGACTGGCCAGACGCGGGCTGGCCCAAAGCTGGAACCGGGTTTAATAGCAATAATAGGCCGGTCAGCAGTTAAGCCAAAGTCCTGTAAAAGTTTATCAGTCCGGAGCAGGCCCGGGCTGGACACAGTCAATTGAAAGGGATTATCAGCCAGCCTCAACCCGACTTTCTTTAAAAGATTCAGGTAATAATCTTTTAGATGGAGGGGAGGATCGGTAGCTCTCACCCTGAATTTCCTGGTGAGCATGAAACCCCGGCCTTCATGATCATAACCCCAGCGTTCCGGTATTCTGGCCAGGTAGAAAAGCAGGGCTGAAGTAAAAGAATTGTCGAGAAGCAGGCCAAAGTCAATGTTCATTTTTTTCAGATGATTGGCGGTTCTCCTCAGCCGGGGGATGTCCCTGACTTCGCTCACCGGAATCAGGTGATATTCAGGTAAAATGACCGCGAATAACCGTTCCAGCGAGGGGCGCAACAGAAGATGAATTTCAGCCTCCGGGAAGTTGGCCTGCCAGGACTTGAGACAGGGAAGTGATAATAGTGATGCACCCAGGGAGGGAGGCAGATAAACGAGAACTTTCATCAGGATAATTCTATCGCCAGGACGGATAACTGTCAAAATATACTATTTGCCAGCGGCCGGACTCTCCGGCTTTTTATTGTTCCGGCTGTCTCCGATCTTTTCAGCCTGATCTTTTTTGTGACCATTATCCCCGGAAGGGGAATTCTTATGAGCATAGTCGGTGATATACCAGCCAGAACCCTTAAACTGGATAGCTGGCGAGGAAATCAACCGGACCAGCCGGCCCTGACAATGAGGACACTTATCCAGAGGCTTATCTTTTAATTTTTGCATAGCTTCAAAGGTCCGATGACATTTCTGGCAGCGGTATTCATATATCGGCATTCTCTTTCTCCTGAAGCCAACTGATAGAGTTAAGTCTTATAAGTATTAGATTATAGCACTAACAAACTGAAGGATTAATATCCAGACCATTTTGATCTGGGCTGGCTTAACCGAAGAGACAAAATATTGAAAAAATATTAAACCCGTAAGTTACAGGATTAATCCTGGTCATCCTGAAACTTAGGGATTCTGGCTTTTTCTTTTTCCTGACCCAGATGGAAGCCAACCAGAAACATGGAAAAAATCGAGGTTATAATTAAGAGGAACTTCAATAACTTCTTCATTTTTGCCTTCCTGTCTAAATTTTTCCCTAAAAGCTGTGGAATGTCAACAGGTTAGGGCTATTTTTATGCAATTTTTGCTGATTTTCCTTAAAATATTGTTTATTTGCCAGCGGACCTCTAAAAGCTTAATATTAAAAAAGGGAGGCAATCATGAAAATGAAGCTTCCGGTCGTGGTCCTGGTCTTATTGGCAGTAGGCCTGCTGGTTGCTTCCAGCCTGGCTCAAGGGATCAGAAAGCCGGTCTGGGCTGGTCAGTTTTATGAAGCTGACCCGGCCCGCCTGGCCTATTTAATTGATCATTATCTTGAGACAGCTAATCCACCTGCCCTTAACGGCCAGCTGATCGGGCTCATTTCTCCCCACGCCGGCTATGTCTATGCCGGCCAGATAGCGGCCAGCGGCTACAAGCTGGCCAAAGGGCTCGATATCTCGACAGTGGTTATTATTGGCCCTTCTCACCAGACTGGGTTTGAAGGTTGTTCCATTTATCAAAAAGGAGGTTTTGAGACACCACTGGGCGTGGCCGAAGTGGATGCAGCCCTGGCCGGCGAACTGGCTAAAGTCTCTGGCTTTAAATATATTGCCGAGGCCCACCGCCAGGAACATTCAATCGAAGTCCAGATTCCTTTTATCCAGAGAATCTTTCCTCAGGCACAAATAGTGCCAGTCGTCATGGGCTATCAGACTGAAGATACAATCAGCCGCTTAGCCTCAGCTCTGGCCAAGATTTTGCCCGGGCGGAAAGCACTGGTTGTCGCCTCGACTGACCTGTCACATTTTCTGACCAGAGAAGCAGCAGGCGCACAGGACAGTAAGACTGTCGAGCTGTTAAAGTCCATGGAGATCAAAACCCTGCTGCGCCAGATAGAGAGAGGCGAAAACGTGATGTGTGGAGGCGGGCCCGTCCTCGCGCTCCTGCTTTATGCTCAAAAGCTTGGGCAAGCCAGAGTTGAAATACTCATGTCGGGTGATTCGACTTCAGCCGGCGGGCCAGCCGATCGGGTAGTTGGCTATCTATCAGCCGCCGTTTATCTCCAGGAAAACAGAGCAGCTCTGGCCTTGAGTAACAACGAACAACAGGAACTGCTGGCCTTAGCCAGAAAATCTATTGAGCATTATTTGGCCAACAGGGAATTTTTGACTTATGAAACTTCCAATCCAGAATTCCTGGAGAAAAGGGGTGCTTTTGTAACCCTGACGGAAAAAGGTGAACTCCGGGGCTGCATTGGTTTTGTTGAGCCCGTTTATCCCCTGTTTCAAGCTGTTATTCAAGCTGCGGTCTATGCGGCTGTCGAGGATCCGAGATTTTCCCCGGTCAAGCCTTCAGAACTAAATAAGCTCAAAATAGAAATTTCTATTCTGACCCGGCCAGAGCCAGTTCAGGTTATTTCTGATATCAGGATTGGCCAGCACGGTTTGATCATCCAGCAGAATGGCCGGAGCGGCTTGCTGCTGCCTCAAGTGGCCAGCGAATTTGGCTGGGACCGGGAGACTTTTCTTAAAGAAGTTTGCCGCAAAGCCGGCTTGCCTGACCAGGCCTGGAAAAAATCTGGTTCTCTTTTTAAATTTGAAGCACTCGTTTTCGGGGAAAAATAGGAGACTGGGCCGCTAGATTAGTTTGCCAAATATGTTTGATGAATCTATAATAATTATAGATTGTTAAATAAAGGCAGGTAGATAGCTATGAGCTGGACAATTTATGCTATTCTAATCGTCTTTGGCCTTTTTATTGTCCTGATGATTATCAATCCTAACCTGTCCTGTTTTGGCCGGAGGATTCGCTCGCCTTTTTACCCGGTGACCAGGAAAAGGAAAAAAAGGGCGACGGTGAAAGATTATAAGTTTGAACTGGGAGGCCAGCCTAAAAAATCTGAAACTTCACCACCGGCCGGCGATGAACAAGCCAGGTCTAAAAAGAAAAAAACTGAGGACTACGGATTCAAATTAGATTGATTAACAGGCAGAAGAGGGAAGAGGGGGCGGTCTCAGCGGCCAGCCAGCAGCCAGGGCCAAAAGCCTGGTTGTTTTTATTAGTTTGGCTTCTGACTGAAGCGGTCATCATTTTCAATACTGCTTGTGTGACCAGCTCTCCCCTGGTTGTCCCTCCTGGCGAGATTCTTAATTTCAGAGGGCAAGCCTCTTTTTATTTCAAGTCGCCTGAGCAACAAGGGCGGTGCCGTCTGAACTTTTTTTTTGAAACGCCATTGGCCAGAGCGCGACTGGAAGTACTTAATCCCCTGGGAGGACTGGAATCGATTCTATGGCTCAGTAGAGAGGGGGCCACACTTTATCTGACGTCCGAGCGCCTGGTCTGGCAAGGAGCAACCAGTCTACTGCTGAGTGAATTTCTGGGAGGAGATATTTCAGTTGAGGATTTGTCCAGGTTGCTGACCGGACAGGTCGCCCGCCTGGCTGGCAGCTGGCAAATAACCAGTGAAACTTCCGGCCGGGCAATAAGCGGAAGAAAGGAAGATCTCAGTTTTGAACTTAAAGATTATTTTTCCGGGAATCAGGTTCCCAGGACGATCATCTTTCAAACTGAAAGTTATTTAGCCCGCCTCCGCCTGTCAAAAATAAAATTTAATCAAGACTCTAAAGCTGAACTGTTCAGACCTTCTTTCCCGGCAGGTGCTAAAGAAGTCTCCTGGCAGGAGCTGTCTGCCCTATGGAAAAAATAGAAGCTTTGTCCCTGGCCAAGATAAATTTCGGGCTGGAAGTAAGCGGGCTCCAGCCAGACGGTTATCATGAGCTGCGGACTCTGTTTCAGACAATTAACCTGAGTGACTGGCTGGTCTTCAGGCTAAGGATAGACGATACAATTAAGTTGGCCGGGGACCTCCCCGCTATCGGCTGGGATGAAAGTAACCTGATTTACCGGGCGGCTTTAAGCCTGAAGCAGGAGACGGGCAGTAAGCAGGGGGTAGAGATTGAAGTAAAAAAAATCATACCGCCCGGCCGCGGGCTGGCCGGCGGTAGCAGCAATGCGGCTGTAACTCTGTTGGTTTTAAACCGCCTGTGGGATCTTAATCTCCCGGCCGGGCCATTACTCAAGCTGGGCGCCTCAATTGGAGCCGATGTCCCCTTTTTCTTTTATGGGGGATTATGCTTCGGGGCGGGCCGCGGAGACCGGTTAGAACCTTTACCTGGCCTGCTGGCCGGCTGGCTGGTCCTGGTTATTCCTGACTTTACCCTGTCGACCAGCCGGGTTTTTAAGGAGTATGAAGCCAGCTCGCCGTCCTTGACTTCAAGTGGCAAAGAAAGTAAAATTATTCAGTTTTTGACCAGGCAGGATAGGTCTCTATTCCGTCAACTGAAGAATGATTTAGAACTCGTTGCCTTTAAAATATATCCGCAGTTAGCTGAGATTAAAGAGGAGATGACCCAGAGCGGAGCGGAGCTGTCTATGATGACGGGTTCTGGTTCGGCCGTCTACGGGTTTTTTGGCGATAAGCAGCAGGCCGAAAAAGCTGCGGACAAATTTAGAGCCAGGTATAAAGTTATCCTGGTGGAAACAGTCGGGCGCGAGCAATATAAGGAAAGGCTCCTGACTGGGGCGTAGCCAAACTGGTAAGGCAACGGACTTTGGATCCGTCATTTGGAGGTTCGAGTCCTCCCGCCCCAGCTTTGATGAAACCGCGGTAAAGGAAAGAAAGATGTTAAAGGTTTTTTCTGGCAGTTCGAATCCGCAACTGGCTCAAAACATTGCCCGCTATTTAAATCTTGAGCTGGGCAGGTCAGTTCTCGAACGGTTCGCTGATGGGGAAATCCACTTTTACATTGATGAGAATGTGCGAGGCGAGGATGTTTTTGTTATTCAGTCGGGCAGCCATGATGCCAATTTTCATCTGATGGAATTATTCCTGATGCTGGATGCTTTTAAGCGGGCCTCAGCCGGCAGAATCACTGCCGTTATCCCTTATTTTGCCTATGCCCGCCAGGACTGGAAGGACCGGCCCCGGGTCCCGATCTCCGCCCGTCTCATGGCGGACCTGCTGGAAACAGCTGGGGCCAACCGGGTTTTAACCATGGACCTTCATTCGCCTCAGATTCAGGGGTTTTTCTCCATTCCGGTTGATAACCTGATGGCTGCTCCGGTCATTGCCGGGCATGTCAAGAGTCTGCAACTTGATAATCTGACCGTGGTCTCTCCGGATGCAGGAGGGGTTGGCCGGGCCAGGGTTTTCGCCCAGAGGCTGAATGCCCGGCTGGCTATCATTGACAAAAGGAGGCCTGCTCCCAATGTAGCTCAGGTTCTTCATGTCATTGGAGATGTCAGGGACCAGAATGTCCTGATTTTTGATGACATGGTGGATACTGCCGGAACTCTGACCCTGGGAGTGGATGTTCTTAAACAAGAAGGAGCCAGGCAGGTTTTAGCCGCCTGTACGCATCCGGTGTTATCCGGACCGGCTGTGACCAGGATTAAAGCCTCCGGTCTGGAAAAGGTCTATGTCACCGACACCATCCCGCTCAAGGCCGAAGCTGGCCAGGATTCAAAATTTGAAGTTCTATCGGTAGCTGAGCTTTTTGGCGAAGCGATCAGAAGAATAAATGAGGGTAGCTCGGTTAGCTCTCTATTTGCCTAATTAGGAGGAAAACATGACATTGGTCATTAAGGCTGAAACAAGACAGAAAACTGGAAAAAATGCTGCTGGCCGCCTGAGAAAACAAGGCCTGGTCCCGGCTGTTCTTTATGGTGGGCAAACAGCCAGCCAGCCCTTAACTCTCCAAAAAAAAGACATCATAGAAATTCTTAAATCAGAAACTGGTGAAAATACCATTTTCCGGGTAGCGGTGGGTTCTGGGGAAAAAGATGTGATGCTCAAAGATGTTCAGATCAACCCGGTGACTGACGAATTAACTCATCTTGATCTGATTGAAATCTCTATGGATAAACCGGTCAGAGTCTCGGTTCCGATCGAACTGGTAGGAGAACCGGTGGGAGTCAAAACCGAAGGCGGGGTCGTGGACTTTTTATTGCGTGAACTCGACGTGGAATGCTTGCCCAGGGAGATTCCCGAATCAATTAAAATTGATATCAGTGGTCTTCATATTCATCAGTCATTTAAAGTTCAGAACCTGGCTCTTCCGGCTGGTCTCAAAGTCAATGCTGATCCCAATGCCGCTATTGCCGTCATCAGCAGCGTAGCGGAGGAAGCGGCTCCGGCCCCGGCTGAAGAAGTAATTGAAGGAGCCGAAATGAAAGAGCCGGAGCTCATCAGGAAAGAACGCAAGAAAGAGGAAGAAGAAACCAAGGAGCAGTAAGTGTGGCTGGTCGTTGGGCTGGGTAATCCTGGTTCTGAATACTCGGGCACACGGCACAACGCTGGCTTTATGGTCGGGCAGAGCCTCAGTCAAAAATGGGGCCTGAAACTGGATCAGCGCGCTGGCAGTTCCCGCTTAGCCGAAACCAGGCGTGGGCGGACAAGGGTCATCCTGGCTCTGCCTCAAACGTTCATGAATCTTAGCGGCCTGGCAATTAAGTCGCTACTGGCTTCTTATAAGGTCAGGCCAGAAAACCTGCTGGTCATTTATGATGACCTGGATCTTCCGCTGGGCCAAATCCGGATAAGGCCACAGGGCAGCCCTGGCAGTCATAAAGGAATGAAATCTATTGTTGAAGCTATAGGTACCCAATCTTTTCCGCGAATCAGGCTGGGTATCGGGCCAAAGCCTGAGGAAAACGAGGCAGCTGATTATGTGCTGGCTCGCTTTTCGGAAGAAGAAAAAATAAAAATGAAACAGGCAGTCGATAAAGCCTGCCAGGCTGTAGAGCTGATCGTTTCCGGCCGTCTGGCTGAAGCCATGAACACTTTTAACCGCCGCCGGGTTGATTTTTTAGAAAAATAGTTTACAATAAGACTTAGCTCCTTGCTTCTTCGCCCAGGCGAAGGGGCTGTTAATCCACAAGGAGGATAAGATGAATCAGTATGAAACGGGCTTTATAATTGCCCCCAACCTGTCTGAAGAGGAAACTTCAGCTCTAATTGTTCAAATGGCTGAAGTCGTTTCAGCCAAAAAGGGCCGGATGATCAAGCAGGACCTCTGGGGAAAACGAAAGCTGGCCTATCCGATTAAAAGATATCAGGAGGGCTTCTACGTGTTTTTTAATTATGAGGGCACGCCGGTTGTGCCGGCCGAACTGGAAAGAAAGTTCAAACAAACTGATCCAATCCTGAGATTTATGACGGTCAGGAAAAGTCCTGGCGAACTGAAACAAGGTAAGAAAAAAGAGAAGACCTTAGAGCCAGCCTCTCCTGAGCCAGCCCCGGCTCCAGCACCTGCTGCTCCAGAGCAAAATGATGAGGAGGGAAAGTAAGATGGCTATCAGAGAAGAACGAGAAAAGACTGACCGGATGCCGGGACGGAAATTTTTTCCTCCGAAGAGAAAAGTCTGCCGGTTTTGTGAACGGAATATTAATGAGATAGACTATAAGTCGATTGACATTTTGCACCGTTACATTCCCGACCGGGGGAAAATCGCCCCGAGAAGAATAACAGGGACCTGCGCCTATCATCAGAGAAAACTGGCCCGGGCTGTCAAAAGAGCCAGAATCATGGCGCTGCTGCCCTTCGTTGAAGATTAAAGCCAAGGAGACACCTGATGAAAGTAATTCTCTTAGAGAGTGTCGAGAAGGTCGGGAAAAAGGGCGATGTCCTGAATGTGGCTCCCGGTTTTGCCCGTAATTATCTTATCCCGCGCCAGTTAGCCATGGAGGTCACTCCCAGCAATATAAAAATGGTAGAAATGAGGCAGAAGGCTCTCAAAAAGAAAGAAGAAAAAGAAAGGCTGACTTACCAGGAAATGATTAACAAGCTCAATGAGGTCCAGTTGCAAATCAGCCGCCGCTCGAGTGAAAAAGATATCATTTTTGGCTCAGTCTCAGCCGGTGATATTCAGGTTGAGCTGGCCAAGCTTGGTTTCGATGTAGATAAGAAAAAGATTATGCTGGATGAACCAATTAAACGGCTGGGGACTTTTACTGTTCCTGTCAAAATCTATCACGATGAGCGGGCCGAAATAAAAATAACGGTCAGCAAAGAAGAAGCAACCGCTCCGGGATCAGCCGTTGACGGCCAAAAAAATAACTGAGCTTGAGAACGGGCGCAACTGATATTTCGTCTCTTTAATTTATAGATAGATTAAAGGACGAGAGTATTCAGAAAAGAGAAAAAAAGATGGAAGTCGATTTAACCGTCCTCAAGAAAACTCCTCCCCATAGCCTGGAAGCAGAAAAGACTGTGCTGGGGGGAATTCTCGTTAATAATGCTCATTTGAATGTTGTCCTAAGTTCTTTAACCCCTGAAGATTTCTACAAGGACAACCACCGCCTGATCCTGGAGACTATGATCGGCCTCATGGATAAAGGCCAGCCTATAGATCTATTAACTTTGAGCGAAGAGCTGCACAAGGCCGGCCGCCTGGAGGAGGTCGGTGGAGCTGCCTATCTGGCCTCTCTCATGGATGGAGTGCCAAGAAGCTTAAATATTAGCTACCATGCCCAGATCATTAAAGAAAAATCTCTGCTGCGGAAGCTAATCTTATCTTCTTCCAGGATTATTAATGACTCTTATGAACAGCAAGTTGATCCGGATACCCTGATCAGCGAAGCCCAGCAGTCGATTGTCGAAATTGCTGAAGAAAAAATCAGGCCCGGCTTTATACCTCTGGGGTCACTGACCGGTTCGATGCTGGAGACTATCCGGCAATTAGCCGACAGAAAGGAGGCGGTGACCGGGGTGCCCTCTGGCTTTATCGATCTGGATACCCTGACCGCCGGTTTTCATCCCTCTGAATTTATTGTAGTCGCGGCCAGACCCTCAATGGGCAAGACGGCTTTAGCCCTGAATATGACTCAATATATTGGCCTGCAGACCGATTATCAGGCCGGCTTTTTTTCAATTGAAATGTCAAAGGAACAGGTAGCTTTGCGCCTGCTGTGCGCCGAAGCCCAGGTCGATTTAAGGAAGGCCAGGTCTGGCTCGATCGGTGACCGGGAATTCGAACGGTTGCGTCTGGCTGGTGAAACCCTGTCACAGGCCAGGATCTACATAGATGAATCGGCGGCTCTGACCGTGATGGAAATGAAAGCCAAGTGCCGGCGGTTAAAATTGGAAGGGCACCTCGATATTGTCTTTGTTGATTATATGCAGCTGATGCGAACTGGCGGCCGGTTCGAAAACCGAAACCAGGAGATGTCATTTATTTCCAGGTCCTTAAAAGAACTGGCCAAGGAGCTCCAGATTCCGGTGGTTGGAGTTTCTCAGCTGAGCCGGGCACCGGAAAAACTCCGGAAAGAGGCCAAGCCAGTTCTGTCTGATCTCCGCGAGTCAGGAGCCATCGAGCAGGATGCAGACGTGGTGATTTTTATCTATCGCCATGATTATTACCACCCTGATGACGAGGCCGTTAAGGGATTAGCTGAAGTTAGTGTGGCCAAGCAAAGAAACGGGCCACTGGGCGTCGCCTCGCTTGTTTTCCTGCGGGAATATGCCAGGTTTGTCAATAGGGATTTCACTTATCAGGCTGAGAATGAAAGCTGAATCAATTGAAAACAAAATAAAGAGTCAGTTCCAGGAGAGATCCCTCTACCAATTTTTTTCCGAGCTGGCTCAAGTCTTTGACCTGGCTGTCCGGGCCTGTCGGGGCCTATTCCAAAAGCCTTTTGAAAAAGCCATTTTTGTCCAGCAACTGGAAGAGGTTGGAGTAAATTCACTGGTGGTCGTGGCTTTAACCGCCGCTTTTGGCGGGCTGGTTTTTGGCCTGCAGTCTTACCTCGGTTTTCATCGCTATATTGGCCCTGGCTCAGAAGCCCAGACAGGTTCGATTATTGCTGTTGGCCTGAGCCGGGAGTTAATCCCGATTCTGGTCGGATTGATGGTCGCCGGCCGGGTTGGCTCGTCGATGGCGGCCGAAATTGGCACCATGAAGATTACCGAGCAAATCGATGCTCTGGTCAGTCTCGGGGCGAATCCGGTTAATTATCTGGTGGTCCCGCGGACTCTGGCCAGTTTGATTATGGTTCCGGCTTTGACCATTTATGGCGATTTTATCGGAATTTTCGGGGCCTATGCTTATAATGTTCTGCTCATGCATGTTAACCATACTCTTTATGTTAATCTGACTCTTAAATATTTTCAGCTGTGGGATATCTCGGTCGGAGTCATCAAGGCGCTGGTCTTTGGCCTGATCATCGCCATTATCGGCTGCTGGCAAGGCCTGACCACTGAAGGCGGGGCGGAAGGCGTGGGCCGGGCGACAACTAAATCGGTGGTGGTATCAAGTATTTCCATCCTGATCCTCAATTTCTTTATAAGTAAGATTCTGCCGGCCACTCTGTGATAAAAGAACATGACCAAAATTAAAATTGAGAACCTGTATAAGTCCTTTGGCCAGAAACAAGTGCTCAAAGGGGTTGACCTGGAAATCGAGGCCGGGGAAATCATGGTCATTATCGGGCAGAGCGGCTCGGGCAAAAGTGTTCTGCTGAAACATATCATTGGCATCATGAAGCCAGACGCCGGTAACATTTATGTTGACGGGCAGCAGACCAATTCCTTAACTGAAAAAGAAATCCTGCAGCAGAGCCGGAAATTTGGCATGCTTTTCCAGGGTTCGGCTCTTTTTGATTCTCTGACGGTCGAGGAAAATGTAGCTTTTGGCCTCCGGCGTCATACTGATCTTCCCGAGGAGGAGATTAAAAAAGTGGTGACAGCCAGTCTGGAAAGGGTCGGCTTGCGGGAAATTGGGGAGTTGCTTCCCTATGAGCTATCGGGCGGCATGAAAAAAAGGGTCGGCCTGGCCAGGGCTATCGCCTATGGTCCGGAAATTGTCCTGTATGATGAACCAACCACCGGTCTTGATCCGATCCGGGCCGATGCCATCAATAATTTAATTCTGCAATTAAAAAACGATTTAAAGGTAACCTCAATCGTTATTACTCATGATATGAACAGCACTTATAAAGTAGCCGACCGGATCGCTATGCTTTATGATGGCAGGATTATCGAAGTTGATTCCCCCCAGGAAATAAAAAGTTCGCCTAATCCGGTAGTTCAACAGTTCATTAACGGCCGGGCTACCGGGCCAATTGCTGAATGGTGAGGAGCAAGTTATGGCAACTAAAAGAGAAATTAAAATTGGCACCTTTCTGGCAGGTTTATTACTGATTCTGGCTTTAGCCATTATTTTCATCGGTAACGTGCGTGATTTATTTAAAAAACCTGGCTATGAAGTTTTTGCCCTGTTTGACTCGGCTTTAGGCCTGGAGAATAAAGCTTCGGTTAAGCTGGCTGGCATCAAGATCGGCGAGGTCAAAGATATTACTCTGGCTGGTCGGCGGGCCAAGGTGGGGATGCTAATTTATCCTCAGTTTCGCATCCCCCGTGGCTCAAGAGTCAGCCTGTCTTCGATGGGGATTCTGGGAGAAAAATATGTCGAGATCATGCCCGGTAAAGAAGACACTTATTACGAGAGTGGAGAGGTCATGGAATCGCTGCCCCCGATCAGTTTTGATCAGCTGGGGACATTGTTTATGTCCATGGGCGAGGATGTCAAAAAAATCAGCAGTTCAATCAATAAAATTATAACCCCGGAACTTGGTCAGAACATCAGCAAGAGTGTTCAGCATATTGAATCCTTAGCGGCCGAGCTCGACTCTCTGCTTAAGGAAAACCGGACGGCGATTAATCAGGCTATCACCGGCTCGGGCCGGGCGGTTGATAACCTGAATCTTAAGATCGATTCCATCTCTGAAGAGATAGAACAAACTCTGGCTGAGATTCAGAGCCTGGTCGGCGATAATAAAACGGCGGTGAAAGAGAATCTTGACCAGTTGAAAGAGGATCTGACCAATCTGGGTAAAACTATCAAAACTTTGAATCAGACCCTGGAAAAAGTGAACAGCGGCCAGGGAACGGTGGGCGAACTGATCAATGACTCTTCTCTTTATGATGAAGCCAAAAGTACAATCAATGAAGTCAAAAACATAACTTCGGCCTTTTCATCCATCAAGCTAAACGCCGGACTGGAAGGCAGTTATTATGGCGAAAGCGATTTGTTCAAAGGGTCTCTTTATGGAGGTTTGACCTGGAAAGATAGAGGCTTGTTGCTGGCCGGGGTGACCCATGATCCTTTCCAGGATAAGTTTGTTTATTCACTCCAGGGTGGCTTTAAAACCGGTCCGCTGGCTTTCCGGGCCGGGCTCATCGAATCTAATTTTGGGGCTGGAGTTGACTGGTATATGCTGAAAAACAGGCTGGCCATCGGGGCTGAAGGCTTTGATTTTAACCGCGACCCGCGCCCTCAATTCCGGGTCTTTGGCCGGCTTTATCCGGTTAAGAATTTTTATCTGATGGTCGGGCTGGATGATTTTACCTTAGCCAGCAGGCGGGAATTTTATTTTGGCCTGGGGTTTGAGCTCAGATGAAAAAGGGCACATTCTTTGTCTGTCAAAACTGCGGCTGCCGCTCGCCGAAATGGCTTGGCCGCTGTCCTGAATGCGGCGAATTCTCGACCATGGTGGAAGAATTCGAAGAGGAAGGTTTAAGTGAAGAAGCTGGCGGCAACAGTCAGGCGATGCTCTACAGTGAAATCAAGCCAGCCAGCAATCAAAGAATTCCAGTCGGTATTGAACAGTTTAATAATGTTCTGGGGGGCGGGCTGGTTCTGGGTTCAGTCGTCCTGATTGGCGGTGAACCCGGAATTGGCAAGTCAACTCTTCTTCTCCAGGTCTCCCGGGACCTGGCTGCAGGCGGCCAGGCGGTTCTTTATGTTTCTGGAGAAGAATCACTGGAGCAAATTAAACTCCGGGGCGAACGACTGAAGCTCAATGATGAACAGGTCTATCTTCTGGCCGAAACCAGCCTGGAAAGAATAATTAATATCGCTGATCAGATGAAACCCAGGGCCTTGATTATTGATTCGGTGCAAACTATTTATTCGCCTCAACTGACCTCCAGCCCCGGGACTATCAGCCAGGTCAGAGAAGTGACCAACCGGATTTTCCGCCTGGCCAAGAAAAATCAAATACCGGTGTTTTTAATCGGTCATATAACCAAGGACGGAACACTGGCCGGGCCAAAATCCCTCGAACATATGGTTGATGTTGTTCTGCTGTTTGAGGGGGAGAGAGATCACAGTCACCGGGTATTGCGGGTGATGAAGAACCGCTTCGGCCCGGTATCGGAACTGGCTATTTTTGAAATGAGCCAGGCCGGTCTTCGCCCGATTGATAATCCTTCAGCATTCTTTTTAAAAGAAAGACCTCAAAATGAGCCGGGAAGTGCCATTGTCTCGACCATCAAAGGTTCCAGGCCCCTGCTGGTAGAAATCCAGGCCCTGGTCTCCTCGACTATCTTTATGGGCAACCCCAGACGCATGTCTATCGGACTGGACCATTACCGGATGGCCATGCTTCTGGCCTTAACCGAGAAAAAGATTGGCTATAGCTTTGCCGGCGAGGACATTTATCTTAATGTAGCCGGGGGCTTGAGCCTGGATGAACCAGCGGCTGACCTGGGGGTGGTGCTGGCGGTGATCTCATCGGTCAAAAATTTGCCTCTGCCCCGGGAATTAGCGGTCTTTGGCGAGGTCGGTTTGAGCGGGGAAATCAGGTCAGTCAGTCAACCGGCGGCCAGGATCAGGGAAGCCAGGTCACTCGGTTTTGAACTGGTGATGATGCCGGAAGGTAGTCTCCAGCAGCTCGATAGTGACAACCGGCAAGGAATAAAATGTTTAGGAGTTAGCTCAGTCAGGCAGGCTTTAGCCAAAGTCTTCTAATCTGCTTTCCGATTCTGTAAAATGGGAGCGATGTCTGAGCAGGAAGGAGCAAAATGGGCATAATCTTCATCAGAGCAATCATTCTAGCTCTTATCACCGCGGCCGGTTATTTTTATCCACCTTTTAACCTGTCCAAGCCGGCGGGGGCGGCAGCCGGCCTGGTTCTGGGATTTTTAATTATCTGGACTGAAACCAGACTCAGACGGGCTCAATTCAGGCTGGTCTGGACAGGAACACTGGGAACTTTACTTGGCGTCCTGACGGGCTGGCTGATTGGTTCAATTTATCAATCGGTATTTAAGACTGCCGGAACTTCGGCCTTTGTCCGGCTGTTCTTCCTTCTGGCCTTTCCCTATTTAGGTTTTTTGCTCGGTCTAAAAAAGCCCGAGTGGCTGGAGCCGGCTTTTCTGGTGAGTTTCTTCCAGAGCGAAAACGAACAGCACATTTACAAGCTGCTCGATACTTCGGTGATAATTGATGGCCGGATTGCTGAGATCTGCGAGACTGGTTTTATTGATGGGGAGCTGGTCGTACCACAATTTGTGCTAAAAGAATTACAGCTGGTAGCTGACTCAGCTGATGCTCTTAAACGGCAGCGCGGGCGGCGCGGTCTGGAGGTTCTTGACCGGTTGCAAAAATCGCCCAAAGTCAAAGTGATGATTTCCGAAATTGATTTTCCTGAGATCAAAGAAGTCGATTCCAAGCTGATCGAATGTGCTAAAGGCCTGAAAGCCAAAATTATTACCAATGATTTTAATCTCAATAAAATAGCCAAACTCCAGGGCATTGAAGTTTTGAATATCAATGAGCTGGCCAATGCCCTCCGGCCGGTTGTTCTGCCGGGAGAAACTATGCGGGTCTTTATCCTGAAGGAAGGGAAAGAGAAAGATCAGGGTGTGGCTTATCTGGATGATGGCACCATGGTGGTCGTAGATAATGCCCGCAGAATGATGGGTCAGACAGTTGATATTACTGTTACTTCGGTTCTTCAGACGACAGTCGGCAAGATGATCTTTGGCCGCTACAACGGTGAAGCTCATTAACCGGGGAAGCTAATGTCTTTTAAAGTTGGACTGGGCTTTGATTCGCACCGGCTGGGGCCTGGCCGGCCTTTGATCATCGGGGGAGTCAATATTCCTTCCCCCACGGGCTGCCTGGCTCATTCTGATGGCGATGTGCTGGTTCATGCCCTGATAGATGCCCTGTTAGGGGCAGCCGGTCTGGGCGATCTTGGGCAAATGTTCCCGGATAGCGACCCCGCCTATCAAGATATTTCCAGCCTGAAATTGCTGCAAACAGCTATGAAGCAGATCAGAGCTTGCGGCCTGACGGTGGTCAATGCCGATTCAATAGTTATTCTGGAAAGACCAAAACTGGCGACTTTTATTTCTCAGATGAAGGGCAGTTTGTGTCCACTGCTGGACCTGAGCTCGTCCAGCCTCGGGATCAAGGCTAAAACAGCGGAAGGGCTGGGGGACCTGGGCTCAGGTCAGGCGATTGAGGCCTGGGCTACCGTTCTGTTGAGCAGCTGACCGCGGCCCCGGTTTTTTGCTTTACTTATCTCATTTTGTTATAATTGTTTCTAATTCAGGGGAGCAGATTTTAGATCCTAATAATTAGAAGCTAAAGAATAAAATCAACAAATCTGAGATAAAAAACGAAGTCTCTTCTGAATTAAGAAAAATTCTTGGAAAGGAGTATCTAAATGAAGTCTTGGAAAGAGATGTCAACAAAATCTTGCCTGTCGGAAAATCAGCTGCAAAAAATCGAAGCTATCATTTTAAAGGACAATTATTTTCCAGCTGAATCAGTCAGGCAGGAAATTGAAACCTTCTGTACCGGTCTGGGTTTAAGCGAGCAATATTTCCAGACTGTTCCGCTCGAAACAATTGCCCGTCATATTGAAGCTCTCCGGGCTGGAGAGATCCTGGCTATGGTCAGAGGGGAAAAAGCAGTCAGAATAGATCTGGCCAGTGAAGCAGCTGAAGAAGCCCTGTATCTGGTTGAAGACAATCATTACCGGGCCATAGAAGTTGAAGAGAGGATCGAGAAGAACTATCCTGGTTTCCGGATTCAATCTTACCGTTCAGCTGAAAAGTTGCATGGTGCCGAATATCTGCGCTGGTATCTGGTCAGCCGGCCGGATTTTGCCAGCCGGGAAATTAAACCGCAAGAAACTGATTTAAAAAAGGTGGCCGACCAGGGTTTTCTGTCTTCGATTTCCAAGGAAACCTTTGATCACTATCAGGCCTTAATTAGAAAAACCAGAGAGAAGGAAAGCCCTTATATTGAAGCTACTCACCTTGGCCAGAAAAAAACCCTGCGGATTACCATTATCTGCAACAGCAATTCTATCCCCAGGTTTTTTATCAATGTCTCTGATGTTATTAATTCTCATGGCCTGGTTTCCAAACGCAAATATTTAGAACCACTGGCTAATGGAAAAACCATCTTCACTTTTTATGTTGATGATGTCACCGATGAACAGAAATTGCGGGATCTGATTTCTGATATCAGCCTGATTTATGTCATACCGGAAAGCCCTCTCTCCGGGCTTTTTAGAGAAGGCAAACTGACTGCTCAGGAAATGGTATTCGGTGTTTCGGCCTGGAGTTTTTGCTATCAATTCCTGAGCAGTTTTAATGACGAATATGTCAAAATCTCTAAAGCTTTAAAAGACTCGCCAGAACTTCTGGGTCTGGTGCGGGAAATGAAAGTCAGGCTGGCCAAAGAAACATTCAGTGAAGAAAGAGTCTGGGAAGCTTTGAGCGGCAATTACCAGCTGGTAAAAAAGCTATACGCAGCTTTCGAGAAAAAGTTTAATCCCCTTAACCACCGGCGGGAAATTGAGGAAGACCTGAAAGCTCTGAGCCAAGAAATCACCCACCAGGTCACGGTCAGCTCCGACCGCCTGGTCTTTCTGACGGTCATTAACTTTATCAACGCCATTCTGCGGACCAACTTTTATCAACAAGAGAAGGTCTCTATTTCTTATATGTATAAGCCGGATTTCATCAATAAAGTAGACTATCCGACCCAGCCTTTTGGAATTTTCCAGGTTGTCGGTCGCGAGTTCCGCGGTTTTCATATCCGTTTTCGCGACATTGCCCGCGGTGGCATCAGAATTGTCCGTTCCATAAATTATCCGACCTATCTGCGCAACTCTGAGTCAATCTTTGATGAAAATTACAACCTGGCTTTTACCCAGCAGAAAAAGAACAAAGATCTGCCAGAAGGCGGCTCTAAGGGTGCTGTTTTGCTTAGCTGGGGCTACAATGACCAGATGACGGTGGCCTTCAAGAAATATATCGAAGGCTTACTGGATCTGATGCTGCCTGGCGACAGTATTGTTGATTATTATGGTCAGGAAGTTATCCTTTTCCTTGGCCCGGATGAATGGACGGCCGAGTTAATGGAAACCGCGGCGGAGCAGGCCCGGGCTCGTGGCTATAAATTCTGGAAAGCCTTTACCACCGGTAAGCCCCTCAGCATGGGCGGTATCCCTCATGACCGCTATGGCATGACGACTAATTCTGTTCATGAATATGTCCTGGGGACTTTAAAGAAACTTGGCTTAAAAGAAGAGAATGTTACCAAAGTTATGACCGGCGGTCCCGATGGCGACCTGGGCTCTAATGAAATTCTGATTTCGAAAGATAAGATACTGGCCATTGTTGATGGCTCTGGCGTTCTCTATGATCCTGACGGCCTGAACCGGAAAGAATTAACCAGGCTGGCCAAAGCCAGGAAGATGGTGGAAAACTTCAACCTTAGCCTGCTGTCTCCTAAGGGATTTATGGTCAATATCAAGGACAGGGACATTACCCTGCCTGACGGTGAAAAGGTTGAAAACGGGCTGGACTTCCGCAATAATTTCCATCTGCATCCTAAATTCAGAGCTGATATCTTTGTGCCCTGCGGCGGCCGCCCGTCTTCGGTCAACATTAATAACTGGAAAGCCTGGATCGACGAGGATGGGAAACCTCGCTTCAAAGCCATTATTGAAGGTGCCAATCTCTTCCTGACCCAGGAAGCCAGGCTCAGGCTGGAGGAAAAGGGCGTTATCCTTTATAAAGATGCGTCCGCTAACAAAGGAGGTGTCACCTCCTCTTCCTTAGAAGTCCTGGCCAGCCTGGTGATGACTGACAAAGAATGGGATGAGCTGATGGCTGTTAAAAACGGGGTTGAATCAGAGTTCAGGTTGCAGTACATCCAAGAAATCCTGGAAGCAATCAGGGAAAATGCCCGGCTGGAATTTGAAATCATCTGGAAAGAAAATGCCAGCCAGGGTATCTCCAGAACTATCCTGACTGATTTGATCAGCGAGAAAATAAACGAGATCAAAGATTCAATCCGGGAATCGGATCTGTTCAAAGACAGGGTTCTGCTGAAGAAAGTCATCGAAGCTGGCGTTCCCCGGTCATTGCTCGATCTGGTTGGGGTTAACCGCCTGCTGACCAAATTACCGGAGAATTATCTCCGGGCCTTTTTCGCTTCGCGTTTGGCCGGCCGCTATGTCTATCAGCATGGTCTGAAAGCTAACGAAGTAGATTTTTACCGTTTCCTGGAAGAGTTTAAGAAAAGCTGAGTTAATTAGCTGATTTCGCCCGTAATGTAGGCCCGGGTTCTGGGATCTTGAGGAGTTGTCAGGACTTCAGAAGCCGGGCCGAATTCTATTAGCTCGCCCAGATAAAGGAAAGCAACATAATCGGCCAAGCGTTTGGCCTGACGTAGAATGTGGGTCACGATCAGAATCGTGTAGTTTTTTTTCAGGTTTTGAAGCTGGGCTTCTACATTGCGGCTCGATTGGGGGTCAAGAGCTGAGGTCGGTTCATCACCCAGGATGATTTCAGGCTCAACGGCTAAGCCGCGGGCCAAGCACAGCCGCTGCTGCTGGCCGATAGATAACCGGCCGGCCGGCTCATTTAATCTGTCCTTAACTTCTTCCCAGAGCCCGGCTAAGCGCAAGTATTTTTCTACCTGCTGGTTGAGTTCTGCTTTTTTTAAAGGCCGGTGAAGTTTCAAGCCGAAAGCTATATTGTCATAAATGGACATGGGCAGAACCTGAGGCTTCTGAGAAAGCAGGCCCATCTTTTTTCTGATCTGAGTCACATCTACTTCCCGCTGGTAGATATCCTGATTGTCAAGCAAGATCTGACCTTCCACTTTAGCCTCCTCAACTTCATCCAGCAACCGGTTAAGGACTTTGAGCAGAGTCGTTTTGCCACAACCGGAAGGCCCGATGACCACCGTCAGGCTGTTGTCGGGAATAGTCAGGCTGATGTTTTTTAATACCTGTTGATGGCCATAATAGACACTGACCTCTTTGAGACTTAACCGTCCGTGATCAACCATGGTCTTCTCCTGACTTCATCTAATGGGTTCATCTTATTTTATTCCGGCTTAGTTTCCGGCCAAAAAACCTGGTCAACAGGCTAATGGCCAGAATGAGCAGCGTCAGAATGGCAGCCGAAGCGAAGGCCCGCTGCTGAACTTCGGGAAAAGGGGAGGCGAGCTGGAAAAAGATGGCCAGCGGCAAGGTGGCAACCGGCTGAAGAAGCGAGGTGGTTAGCCGGTCGGTATAACCAGCCGTGAACAAGACTGAAGCTCCATCCCCCAGCCCGCGCCCGAGGGCGATTAAGACGGAGGTAATTAAACCGGGCAAAGCCTGCCTGAGGACAATCCTGGTAGCTGTTGTCCAGCGGGTGGCTCCCAGCGAGTAACTGGCTTCTTTAAGTTCGGCAGGCACCAGCCTGATCGTTTCGTCCATCGCCCGGCTGAGAATGGGCAGTTCGACCAGGGCAATGGTTATCATTCCGGCCAGCAGGGAAGCCCGCAGGTGAAACATCAGCATTAATAAAAAACCAAAGACTCCATAAACTATTGACGGAATGCCCCACAGGACATCAAGTGACAGTCTGATAACTTCAGCCAGAAAGGACCGCCTCTTAAGATAAGTATTGAGATAAATCACCAGCGGCAGGGCGATAACCAGAGCCAGGAAGGTGGCTCCAAAAGCAATTTCGATCGAGCCAACAATCGCATTGAGGATACCACCGCTTTGGCCCAGATAATAACCGGTGCCTGGTGTCTTCAGAATCATGGATAATTTTAAAGCAGGGAGACTTTTCCACAGAATCGAAACCAGAATCACGGAGAGAATCAAGGAGACCAGAATAACTGAAGCCAGAAGAATAAATTTGAAGACTGACTCTGACCGCCGCCTTCTCTTCAGACGGCTGTTATCTCCAGCCGGATGGCTGGCCATTAGCCTGCCCTCCGTCCCAGTCTGGTTAAATATATCCGGGCGGCCAAGCTGAAAATAATGACAATCAACAGCAGAATAATGGCCGCCAGATTTAAAGCCGATTCGTAGCCAGGAATAGACAGCATTTCACCATAGTTGTTAGCCAGCAAAGCCGGCAGCGGATAGGCCGGGGAAAAAAGCGAGGTCGGAGCTACGGGGACATTACCGACCACCATCATGACGGCTATGGTTTCACCGAAAGCCCGCGACAGGCCAAGGACACAGGCTGCGGCCACTCCAGGCAGAGATTTTTTTAAGACTACATAACGGACCACTTCCAGGCGGGTAGCACCCAGAGCCAGGGCGGCTTCCTTGAGGTCGGCCGGCACGGCACTTAAGACTTCCACCGAAACGTTGACTATAGTTGGCAAAATCATAACTGCCAGGACAAGGCCGGCGGTCAGAATGCTATAACCTGAGCTGTAAGTCCCGAAAAGAGGAGCTAAGTATTTTCCCACCAGAGGAACAATCAATAATATGCCCCACATGCCATAGATGACTGAGGGTAAGCCGGCCAGTAAATCAAGGACCGGGGCCAGCCATTTTTTCAAGCGGCTCGAGGCATAATCAGAAATATATATAGCAGTCAGAATTGATAATGGAGCTGCCAGAATAAAGGCGGTTATTGTTACCCAGATAGTGCCGAGGATGAATGGCCAGAGGCCAAACTGACCCTTCTGTGGTTGCCAGACAGAGGAGAAAATTAAATCTGGCAAAGATTTTAATGACAGCAGGGGAAAAGCCTTGGCTAACAGCAGTAAAAAGATAGCAATAGTCAGAAAAACAGGAAAAAGGGAAAAAAGACCGGCGGCCAGTTGCCTGCCTTTTTCTTTCTTCATTTCTATTTTCAGGCCTCCATCGTTCAATTTTCAGTCAGCTTCTGCTTTTCTACTTGAATCAGGTTCTGAGCTAAAGCCACATAGCCAGCTTCTCCAGTGTATTGTTGGCCCTGGTCGAGAACCCACCAGAGAAAAGCCCTGACAAGCTGATGACTGATTGGCTTTTTTACCACCAGATATAGCTCCCGGGCCGGGGGTGAGGGATAAAGGTCTCGAGAAATAGCCAGGGTCAGATCATCGCGCCGGGCATAGAAATTCTCGGCCGGATCCAACCGGCCATTCCCGTCAATATCCAGCGGGCCGATAGTCAGGCCGGGATGAGGCCGTCCTGTTTCCGGATGGTAGGCAAAATTTACGTTATTAAAACCTAATCCAGCCGGATCCTGCCGGACGGCTTCAGCCAGCCCGGGATCCCCATAAATGGCAATCCCTTTGAGGTCTTCCTGATGGCCGCCCAGAAAAGCTGCCCAGGTTTCGGCTGCCCCGCAGGCATCAGACCGGGTATAGAGGTGAATTGGGGTCTTCCCTGGCTGGCCAAAAATCTCCTCCCAGTATTTGATCCGGCCTTCTATCCAGATGGCCTGGAAAATTTCCCTGGTCAACCCTTTTTCCTGAACAAGCTTCAAAACCGGATTTTTATCATTTAAAGTGGCCACAACGGCGTCCCGGGCAACAGCCAGGGGAAGGGCTCCGCGAGCTATTTCCTCTTGATAGATTTCTCTGGACACCATGCCGATGTCAACCAGGCCGGAGAGGACATC
>ENA-UOYA01000275-UOYA01000275.1-activated-sludge-metagenome-genome-assembly--contig:-NODE-275-length-71173-cov-25.164726_pt1 | contig 71173 bp, 44 predicted proteins | sample MGYA00238163_ERZ764804 | MGnify/ENA primary metagenome ERZ764804 (study PRJEB28919, sample SAMN05720223) | activated sludge metagenome | isolation source: Anaerobic digester | place: Hong Kong...
GAGCTCTCCGAGCTGCTGGAACAGAACTTCCTGATGTATGACGGCAAAGGCCCCATCCCGGCGCAGATCGTCGCGTGGATGAAGCAAAGCGAAAACCTCCGCAAGATCATCCAAGAAGAACTCGCAGCTGGCGGCGCGACGGAAGAGAACGGCCAACTAGAAACCAGGAACCAGGAACTCATAACCCGCGCGAAAGCGCGCTGGTACGTCCCGGATCCGAACAAGGCCAGCGACCTGGAGAAGCTCCGCGAGCGGGCCCTGCTGCGCGAGTTCGAGGAGTACCGCGAATCCAAGCAGAAGCGCCTGAAGGTCTTCCGCCTCGAGGCCGTCCGCGCCGGCTTCAAGAAGGCATGGGCCGAGCGGGACTACGCCACCATCATCGCCGTGGCGCGCAAGATCCCCGAGAACGTCCTCCAGGAGGACCCCAAGCTCCTCATGTGGTACGACCAGGCGCTCACGCGAACGGGGGAGGAGTAGAACCACGAATGGACACGAATGAACACAAATTATTGTTCAAAGACGAGGTGTTCCAGATCGTTGGTTGCGCCATGGAGGTGCTCAATACGCTCGGGCATGGACTGCTTGAAAAGCCCTATGAAAATGCACTCGTAGTTGAATTTCGCTTGAGAGGAATTCCTTACAAGCAGCAGCCGCGCTTCGACGTCATTTACAAGGGAGTCAAGGTAGGCGATTATATTCCCGATTTGATCGCATTCGGTAAGATCGTCGTGGATGCCAAGACGATTGACCGTATTACCGATGTGGAACGCGGGCAGATTCTCAATTACTTGAAGATCACGGGACTTCGGGTCGGGCTGATCCTCAACTTCAAGCATCCTAAACTCGAATGGGAGCGGCTTGTGCTTTGAGGGGACTACGAATGGACACGAATCAACACGAATCAAAACATCTTGGTGCCAATGAAGCCGCTGGACCATTGGTGCCCATTCGTGTGAATTCGTGGTTCTATTCCCCCGAGCACGGGGAGCTCTGCCGGGTCATCGAGACCCAGACGCTCTGGGGCGAGACCGTCTGCCGTGTCTGGCTGCCGGGCAAGGATACCGTCGTGCGGTTGCCCGCCGCGCGCCTCCGGCCAGTGCATGAAGCAACTGTCGGCACCGTGGACGGGATCGCTTATCTCGCCGCCGCGGCGCGGGTGGCCGATGCGCTGACCCAGGACGTTCTCCTTGCGCCCATCGAATCGTCCGTCATCCCGCTGCCGCATCAGATTCGAGCGCTCTCCAGGGCCATTTCCAACGACCGCGTGCGCTATCTCCTGGCGGACGAGGTGGGCCTCGGCAAGACCATTGAGGCAGGTCTCATCATGCGGGAGCTCAAGCTCCGGGGCCTGGTGAGGCGAACGCTGGTGATCGCCCCGAAGGGCCTGGTGACCCAATGGGTAGCGGAGATGCGCACCCACTTCGGGGAGGAGTTCCGCCTGCTCATCCCGAGCGACTTCTCCGCCTACCGCCGCATCGCCCAGGAAGACAACCTCTGGCAGAGCCATCCACAGGTGGTCTGCCCCATGGATTCGGTGAAGCCCCTGGACGGCCGGCGCGGCTGGTCCAGGGAACAGGTGGCCGAGTACAACCGGGAGCGCTTCGAGGACCTGATCTCCGCCGGCTGGGACCTGGTGATCGTGGACGAGGCCCATCGCCTGGGTGGGAGCACGGACCAGGTGGCCCGCTACAAGCTCGGCCAGGGGCTGGCCGAGGCAGCGCCCTACCTGCTCCTGCTCTCCGCCACGCCGCATCAGGGCAAGACCGACCATTACCGGCGGTTGATGTCACTCCTTGATGCGGAGGCGTTTCCCGACGAAGCGAGCATCACTAAGGACCGGGTACAGCCCTATGTCATCCGCACGGAGAAGCGCCGCGCCATCGATGCGGAAGGCAAGCCGCTTTTCAAACCCCGGCGTACGGAGCTGGCACCGGTCTCCTGGAAGGAGCGCCACCGGGATCAACGGCTGCTCTACGAGGCGGTCACCGAATACGTGCGAGAAGGCTACAACCAGGCCATCACTGAGAAGCGCAGCTACATCGGATTCCTCATGATCCTGATGCAGCGCCTGGTGGTCTCCAGCACCCGCGCTATCCGAACCACCCTGGAGCGGCGCCTCGAAGCGCTCGAGGCGCCCCAAGAACAGCTCACACTCTTCCCCATGGTCTCCGAGGAGGACTGGGCCGACCTGGACGGCCAGGAGCAGATGGACACCCTGCTCAAAACACGTCTCAAGGCCCTGAAGAATGAACGGGCCGAGGTGAAGCTGCTCCTGGAGGCGGCCAAGCGCTGCGAAAGCCAGGGCCCGGACGCCAAGGCTGAAGCGCTCCTGGACTGGATCTACCGCCTCCAGGCGGAGGAAGGCGACCCGGATCTCAAAGTGCTGGTGTTCACCGAGTTCGTGCCGACCCAGGAGATGCTGTACGAGTTCCTGACCGAGCGTGGCTTCGAGGTGGTGTGCCTCAACGGCTCCATGGACCTGGAGGAGCGCAAGCGGGTCCAGGACGCATTCGCCAAGGATGCCCGCATCCTCATCTCGACGGACGCCGGCGGTGAGGGGCTCAACCTCCAGTTCTGTCATGTGGTCATCAACTACGACATCCCCTGGAACCCGATGCGTCTGGAGCAGCGCATCGGCCGGGTGGACCGCATCGGCCAGACCCATACGGTGCGCGCCATCAACTTCGTGTTCGAGGATTCGGTCGAGCACCGTGTCCGCGAGGTCCTGGAGGAGAAATTGGCGGTCATCTTCGAAGAGTTCGGCATCGACAAGACCGGTGACGTGCTCGACTCTGCCCAGGCGGGCCAGATCTTCGATGATCTGTATGTGGAGGCCATCCTCAATCCCGATGTGGTGGAGACGAAGGTCGACGAGGTCCTGAAAAGCATCCAGGAGCAGGCCCGGGAGTCCCGGCAGAGCGCTTCCGTGCTCGGCTCGACCGAGGACCTGGACCCTCGCGAGGCCCAGCGGCTGCTGGCCCACCCGCTCCCGCATTGGGTGGAGCGCATGACGGTAAGCTACCTGCAGGCTCACGGCGGCAAGGCTGAGAGGAAGAACGGCGCCTGGGATCTCACCTGGCCCAACGGCGAGCGACTGACCAATGTCGTCTTCACCAGCAAGGAGGCTGAAGAGAAGCCTTTGAGCCGCCACTTGACGCTGGAAGATCCCAAGGTGCGTGGGCTGGCCATGCGCCTACCTCCCTTTGCCCCGGGACAACCGGTCCCTGTCATCACGCTTCCTGGCCTTGCCCCAGAGATCATGGGTTTCTGGTCGCTCTGGCGAATCTCGATCTCGACCGTCGACTGGAATCGTCGCCGGATCATGCCCTTGTTCCTGGCCGACGACGGTCGGGTGTTCGCGCCGACCGCCCGGCACATCTGGGATCAACTGGTGACCACTCCGCCCACGATCCTCCGGCATTTGGACATCGAGACCTCTCATCAAGCCTTCGATCAACTCCGGGGGGCGGCGGAACGACAGGGGAAGACGATCTACGACGAGCTGGTGCAGGCTCACCGGGAGCGTCTTGCTCGTGAGCGTGAGAAGGGCGAGTACGCCTTCGCTGCGCGACGCAGAGCCATCGAGCGCATCGGACTGCCCCAGGTCCGTAACCATCGCCTGAGTCTCTTGGAACAGGAGGAAGAACGCTTCAGGGAACAACTCGAGCGCAGGGCCCAGATCTTGCCGGAAATGGCGCCCCTGCTTCTCGTCCGCGTGGAGGGATGCGCCCATGGGTAGTTGGCGTGACCAAATCCTGAGTGAGTTCACACCCCAGGTCGCCAGGCTTACCCTGGTCGCGGATCCGGATGGCCTGCTCCTTGAAGAAGGTGTCCTCGAAGGGATCCGGGAACGGGGCTTTGAGCTGATCCCGTTCGAGGATCATGTCGCCTTTCGCTATGCCTACGAATCCAAGTTCCGCTCCCGCTGGGACCGTGGCGAGAAAACCGATCTGGTGGTGGTGCTGAGATCGCCGTCGAGCGATCTCGATGCCTTGCCCTACGACCTGCTGCAGGCTGGCCGCAAGCTCTCGTTCAACCTGGGCGATCTCTTCCCGAATCTCAGCTACCCCGTGGTCGCGGCGCTCGACCGGGCTGATCTCGACGCCTTGTTCGATGCGCAGACGAAGCACGCGCCGGGGCAGCTCGGCGACAACGCTACGAAGGAGTTCGTCCTTCGTCATGTGTTCGAGATCGCGCCGGAACTCATCAAGCAGCCATCGGACCTGCTCCGGGTCTTGCTGCGCCGCCATTACCGCGGACAACGAATCCCGGCCATCCTCGATGAGCGCTTTATCCAGGTGCTTCGTCAAAACGGCCTGTTCGAGGATTGGCCTCTGGAGACCATCATTCCGGACGCGCAAGCATTCTTTGCGTTCCTGCAGGAGCGCTGGCCGGTGTTCCTGGATTCGCTCGCAAAGCCGAAGGACGATGCCGTCCACGAGGACGCGGCGGACTCCGGCTTCGAGTTCCCAGGACCGACGCTTTTGCCTTTCGACCACCACGATGTCCGCATTTTCATCGACAACCTATTCCTCGAGGGTTTGCTACAGCCGGTTCCTCACGAGCAATCGCAAGCGCTCGCCAAGACCTGGGTGGCTTACGGCATCAAAGTCTCCCCCGTGGAGAACCGTCGCCGCCGCGTGGAGGGGCTGCTGGAATCCATCGAGAAGACGATCCCCACGGTGGAGACGCGTCATGGGGAGTGGCTCCATTTTGCCTACCGTTGGGCGGAACTCGTCGCCTTGGAGCTCGAGCCGGACACCACCCTGCCGGAAGGATACCGGGAGCGCCTAGATGCATTGAGATCCCGGATCGATTCTGCGCTCACCGGTTGGGTGGTGAAGCGCTACGCGAGCCTGATCAACCTTCCGCCCGCGCCGCCGGTGATGCTGCATCACATCCCGCGGTTCCTCGCCCGAAGCCTCGGAGACGACCGGCGCTCGAAGATCGCTTTTCTGCTGGTGGACGGCCTCGCCCTGGACCAATGGATCGCCTTGCGCGAGGTGCTCGGAGAGCTGGATTCGAAGCTGCGGTTCCGTGAGAGCGCCGTTTTCGCCTGGATTCCCACCATCACCTCGGTTTCCCGGCAGGCCGCCTTTGCCGGCAAGCCACCGATCTACTTCCCAACGAGTATCCATACCACAGACAAGGAGCCGGGCCTTTGGACGCAGTTCTGGGTCGATCAGGGGCTCAACGCAAATGAGGTGGCTTACGCCAAGGGGCTGGGCGAGGGGGACCTGGACAAGGTCTCCGAGCTACTGAGCCGGCCCAGGCTACGTGTCGTCGGATTGGTCATCGACAAGGTCGACCGGATCATGCACGGCATGGAGCTGGGTGCGGCGGGCATGCACAACCAGGTTCGGCAATGGGCCAGGCAGGGTTTCATGCGGGACCTTTTCGGCCTGCTTTATGACCGCGGTTTCCAGGTCTACCTTGCTTCGGACCACGGAAACATCGAGGCGAAAGGCGCAGGAAGGCCTGCCGAAGGGGCGGTTGCGGACCTGCGCGGCGAGCGCGTGCGTGTCTACTCCGATCCCAGGCTCAGGGCTCAAATCAAGGAGCGATTCCCGGAGTCCTTGGAGTGGCCCTCGGTGGGCCTCCCAGAGGACTACCTCGCCCTCATCGCTCCGAACCGGGCTGCTTTTGTGCGGGCGGGTGAAACCCTCGTCGGTCATGGAGGCATTAGTGTCGAGGAACTGCTCGTCCCTCTTGTCCAGATCGATAGGAGGGACCGATGAACAGTCGCCTGACCCAGATCGGTTTCAGCCAGCGGGTCCGTCTTGAATGGCTGGAGAGAACGGCCAACCTGGTGCTTGCCGGAAACGACGAGGCGTCCATCTACAACGCCCTCCAAGAGCTTTTCGAAGACAAGCTGTCTGTCGGCGGGAATGCCAAACGCGGCAATCGGGAGAAGGTGATCACCATCCTGATGAAGATCTGGGTCCGCCCCCCGCGCGACCTCCATCCCCTTCAGCGGGAAGGCCTCAAGCTTCTCTCACACCTGCCGCGTGAGGACCATATCGCGGTCCACTGGGGCATGGCCATGGCGGTTTATCCGTTCTGGGGGGCCGTAGCGGCCCATGTGGGGCGACTGCTCAGGCTCCAGGGAACGGCCGCAGCCAGCCAGGTACAGCGCCGCGTGCGGGAGCAATATGGGGAACGCGGCACGGTATCCAGAGCGGCACGACGGGTGCTGCGGAGCTTCGTCGATTGGGAGGTCCTGAAGGAAACATCGGAAAAAGGCATCTATACCGCTGGGCTTTCACTCGCCATAGCTCAGGTGGAGGTTATCGCCTGGTTGGCCGAGGCCTTCTTGCACGCTCATCCCAACGCTTCGGTGGCTTTGAGAACGGTCCTCGATTCCACGAGCCTGTTCCCGTTCCGCCTGAGCCCTGTTTCCGCGGCTCATCTGGTCGCGGTCTCCGGGCGGCTCGATGTGCTGCGACACGGCCTTGACCAGGACTTGATCATGCTCCGCGAGGAAAGCCTGCCAGCGGCGAAGGGCGGCGGATCATGACGAAAGAGATAGCACAGGCCTGAAGTGGATCGGGGCGAATGAATGGTATGAAGCCACATATGGAAGGTCGGGCCACCGAGACATCTTCCTCGGGAGATTTCTTCGACGAGTGGCTTGAGGTCCGCGACTGGACCATTCGGCGTCACCGGAAGATCCTGCTTCGCGAGAAGGATGGAGCAAGGGATGCGATCCTCGATGACTTGCGAAATGTAGTACGAAGTCATTACGTCTCCCCTGAGACGATGGCAGCAAGGATCGAGCAACTGGGCGCAGACAAAACGGCTGAGCTGCTTCGGGAACATCTTCCCACCAAGAAGGGCTCCCGTTCCGGGGACCTCGGTGAGATCCTTGCAACGGAATTCGTCACTCGAAAGCTCGCCTACGAAGTGCCCATCCTACGGCTCCGGTGGAAGGACGGCAGAGAGATGGCGCTGCGGGGGGATGACGTGGTTGCCTTCCGCAGGGATGAGGACGATAGACTCTCTTTTCTCAAAGGGGAAGCCAAGAGCCGCGCGAGGCTGACTCCCGATATCGTCCAACAGGCTGCAAACGCGCTCGACCAGGACCATGGACGACCGGGTCGTCACTCCGTCCTTTTCGTCGCGGAGAGGCTTCGAGAACAGGGTGCGGACGAAATGGCCGTTCTACTCGAGAACGCCGTTTTGAACAGCTTCAGTAGTTGTGAAGTCGAGCACCTTCTGTTCACGTTCTCCGGCAATTCGCCTGATGCCCACTTGTCCAACCACCTCGAGGCGCTCCGAAGCGGAAGACGGCGTTACGCAGTGGGTCTGCGAATCGATGACCACTGTGATTTCATCCAAGCGATCTACGAGGGTCTGTAGATGCCAGAGCCGGTTGCAATACTCGAATCCCGAATCCAGCGAGCGATCGCCCCAGGTTTCCGCGATCGGCTCTTGGACAAGGGATTGGCTCGCGGGCTCATCTGGCGTGATGGTGCTCTTCCTCCAGGGTCCCCTCGCTTCCCCAGGACACTGACGGAAGACCTGCTCGATTTCGGACACACCGTCCTTGCGATGGCGCTCCGGCTGCGAGGTGTTTCCCCGGACAGTCCCCATCTCAAACGAGCTTTCCTATGCGCAGGCGAAGCCATTGAGAGTGCCGTTCACCAAGGGGAGCCAGGACGGACTGATTCCGGCTTTCATCGGGTGACCGCCGCAGTGGCCTTTCACCTTGCTCGATATGCGGCTCGCGCCTATTCGATTCTGCCGGATGGTACCATCGAAACAAACACATCATTCTCCGAGCTGGCTCTCGCGCGATTGCTGCGGCGCTCGCTGGACGAGCTCCACGAACAGCTCTCGACATGGTTGCTGGACGAGGTACATCGTGATGCTGCGGTAGCAGAACGTCTGCAGACCGACGACGACTACGATGAGTACGATGCGATCGACGACATCCTGACGACGTCACTCATGCGTGGCCTCGCGTTGTTCGATCACGCATTGCGTACCGGAACCACGGCATCTGCAAATCGAGCCAAGCAATTACTACTGACGGGGGCGGCGGCCGCCGCCGACCTCCATGTGGTCCCTCACTGGTGGATCCTCACCCTTGCTGCCCATCTCATCGACGAGCTCTGGGATCACAGCCTCCATGAACGTCTCCCGAAGCTGCCTCCTGATCATCCGGATGAACGCTGGAACGGACTGCGGAGAGACTACATTCATCGCCTCCGCAGAAACAGCCGAGCTGCAATCGAACTCTGGCCATCACAGATCACGGCAGCCGAGCGCGCCATTGATCCCGCAGACGACCTGATCATCGCCTTGCCGACCAGCGCTGGGAAGACGCGAATTGCGGAGCTCTGTATCCTCAGGGCTCTGGCGGCTGGCAAACGTGTCGTGTACGTGACTCCATTGCGAGCGCTGTCCGCTCAAGTCGAACGGGACCTCTCCGATACCTTCGTTCCTCTGGGGTTCCCCGTATCTTCCTTGTACGGATCGGCCGGGGTCGAAGCCGCTGACGCAGACACGCTACGTACGAAGGAGATCGTCGTATCGACACCCGAGAAACTGGACTTCGCTCTTCGAAACGACCCGACGATCATCGACGACGTCGGTTTGATCGTCCTCGACGAAGGGCACATGCTCGGGCCCGGGGAGCGGGAGGTGCGGTACGAGGCCCTGGTGCAGCGTCTCCTCCGGCGAGATGACGCAGGTGATCGACGTATCGTGTGCCTGTCGGCATTGTTCCCAGAGACGGAGAAGATGACCGACTTGGTGGCATGGATTCGACGTGATAGGCCCGGAGAACCCGTACATTCCGAATGGCGACCGACCCGACAGCGATTCGGATGGATCCAATGGGAGGGTCGCGCTGCGCGGCTTCAGGTCCGAGTCGAGGAAGAGGAGTCGTATGTCCCGCGATTCGTTGAAGCCAAACCTCCCCCGTCAGGTTCGAGGAGGAGGAATACCTTTCCCCAGAACAAGAACGAATTGACACTTGCGACGGCATGGCAGTTTGCTGGCCATGGTAAGGACGTCATGATCTATTGTGCTCGCAGAGACTCGGTGGAGTCTCTCGGAAAACTCATTCTCAAGTGTGGACGTCAAGGAGTGCTTTCGCGGCTCGGGGATGTCACGCCGCGTATCCGTGAGGTGATGGCCACTGGAAAAGAGTGGCTTGGGCCGAATCATCCGGCAGTTCGGTGCTTGGAATACGGTGTCGCACTCCACCACGGAGGTTTGCCTCGTCAGTTCCTCTCGGAGGTCGAACGGCTGCTACGGTCGGGAGATTGTCGTGTGACCATCGCATCACCGACCCTTGCTCAAGGACTCAATCTGTCTGCAAGCGTGCTTCTCGTTCCATCGATATGGCGTACCCAGGGAGAGAAGATCTCACCAGTGGAGTTCGCAAACGTGGCCGGCCGTGCGGGACGGGCGTTCGTGGACTTGGAAGGATTGGTGCTTCATGTCGTATGGGAGAGGAATCAAAGGAAGAGAAGGTGGGTGATCCAACAATGGGAAGAACTCGTAGCACAGGCGAGGGCTTCCGAGATCGAAAGCGGGTTACTCCGTCTTACAGCTTTGCTTTTCGAGCGAATCGCAAGAGCTGCAGATGTCTCGATTGAGGAGGTCATCGAATACGTAACTGGCCACGGAGAAGCGTGGGATTACACGGAACTCGTGGGTGAGCGCACCGAAGTCTCCGAGTCCGAATGGGAACGTGATGCCGCGTCGCTGGATGCGGCAATATTGGGTCTCCTCGATGTCGAGACAGCCATTGATGAAATCGAGCGACAGCTCGATGTCGTGCTCGACGGCTCTCTCTTTACTCGGCAGATCGCAAGACAGGAAGCCCGCATCCAGGATCTCATCCGTCGATTCCTCGCAGCGAGGGCCAGGTTGATCTGGTCGCGCACGACAACGGCACAACGGAGGGGCTACCAGGTTGCGGGTCTCGGTCTACGAGGTGGTCGTTTTTTGGACGAGCACATGGAAGAGCTGGTTGGAGCACTCCTTGCAGCAGAGACTATGATCGATGGCAGCGACGAGACGAGTGCAGCGGACGCCATCGTACAATTCGCTGGTCTGGTGTTCCAAACGGTTCCGTTTCGACCCACCAAGATGCCAGATGCTTGGCGGGATGCGCTCCATGCCTGGATTTCCGGAAGACCGGCTGCAGAAGTCGTCGACATTGGAGGTGAGGAAGGTATCGACTTTCTTCAGGACGCGGTGATGTACCGACTCGCCTGGGCAATGGAGGCCGTGCGCGTACACGCTACCACGATAGGACATGACGGTGCAGATAACATTCGTGGGCTCGCTGCAATGGCCGTTGAAGCAGGGAGTGCCAACCCGTCGGTGATAACGTTGCTTCGTTCGGGGCTGAACTCGAGGGACGTGGCCAAGGCGGCCGTCGAGTCGACCGGTGCCAACTTCGTAGATAGGACGGGGATGCTGGGCTGGCTGGAATCCGACGAAGTCCAAACCCGAAGTAGAGAGGAAGACTGGCCGACGCCTGAAGGACGCTCCACCTGGCTCCGTTTCATCGAAACGATCAGGCAAGGTAATCGAGTTCGATGGAGTCGATCCAGGCAGACGGTAGACGTAGATTGGCTCGACCCGGCCTCACCACCTGAACCAGGATCTCACGTCATCGTGGAGACCACTACCGATCCACAAGGTGGTGGATGGGTATTGCAGCCAGATTTCACACCGCTTGGACGGCTTCGTTCTCCTCTCGAACGCCCGCGAGAGGATATAGTCGATGCGCGTGTCGGACGACAACCAAGTACGGTACGCATTGAGTTCTTCGGCCCGCGCGGTGTCCGGTGAGGAAACGGATTGGAGTCATTGGTAGGCAGACTGTCACCGAACCTTAGTGCGCGAAGACCATGAAATACCCAAAAGGAGGATGGAGACGATGCCAAGACGTAAGACTTACCATGTGACTCCTCGGACCGACGGCGGCTGGAACGTGAAAGAGGAAAATGCGTCAAGGGCGTCCAGCAGCCACGACACCAAGGCCGAGGCCATAGCCCGTGCCAAGGAATTGGCGAAGAAGCAGGCGCTTGGACAGGTGATCATTCACAAGCAGGACGGTACGATCCAGACGGAACACACATACGGCAAGGATCCGCATCCGCCCAAAGGGTAACAGGGACGTTTCGGATGAGCTTCCGCTTCTGGAGACGAATCAGGATCGCACCGGGCGTGACCCTGAACCTGAGCAAGTCAGGCGGGTCACTCTCGTTCGGGCCGCGCGGGGCGAAGTTCACCATCGGTCCGAGGGGCAAGCGGGCCACGGTGGGCATTCCGGGAACAGGCCTTTTCTACACGACCACGGTTCCGAGTGGGAGATCCAGCGGTAGGAGAAGCGCGTCCTACTCCGCTCCGGCCCTCCCAACGGTCCACCCGGAAGACCGCCTGACCCTGGGCTTCTTCAAGCGGCTTATCACGCCGGACGACGAGGAGGCCCTGGTGGACGGGTGCCGGGAGTTGGTGCTGGGGAATGAGGACAAGGCGCTTCAGTACCTTGAACAGGCGACTCACCTGGCCGACGGCGCGTACCTCGCCGGTTTCCTGGCGCTCAAGAAGGAGCGGCTGGAAGAAGCTGCGAACTACCTGGCGACGGCCGCCGAGAAACACAGCCGCCTGGGCCGCTACTTCTCCAAGTACGGCATCTCCGCCACCATGAGCCTCCCCATTACAGACGAGGTGTCCGCGCATGTGGGCCCGGATCTCCGCGGCGTGCTGTTGGGCCTGGTGGAGGTCTATCAGCGTCAGGAGCGCTGGGAGGATGCGATTGCCTGCCTGGAGCGCTTGCGGCGGCTCGAACCCGACGACGTGGTGGTGAAGCTGTCCCTCGCGGAGCTGCTGTTGGACGCCCGCCCGGGCGACAAGAACGTCTGCCGGAAGATCGTGCGGTTGACCGAGGGCATCGAGAACGAGAGCCCGGTCCACACCGCGCTGCTGCTGTACAAGGCCAGGGCCCTGCGCGGGCTCGGACTTCCGGACGCAGCGCGGGAGACCTTGACCGGCGCCCTGCGCCGGAAGAAGGGCCGCTCCGAGGAGCTGCTCCGGGCGCTCAGGTACGAACGGGCCCTGGTCTACGAGGACCTCGGCCAGCGCCGGCGGGCACGCAGCGAGATCGAGAAGCTCTACGCCGAGGACCCGGATTACGAGGATGTAGCGACCCGGTTGGAGCTGTGACAAGCTGTGACACGGAGCTGTGACATCCCATGCTTGCGACAAACTTGCGACACGGCTTGCGACATCCGGCTCAGGCCGGACGGGAGGAAATCCGAATCAAGGCCGTTTCCGCCCCCTCGGGGATGTGCTGCTCTTTGAAAAGATATTGTGTATCAATGGGTTAGGTGATATCCTGGCAGTGGAGAGTGGTTATGAAGAGGGTTGCACTCGGGGAGCCAGGTATTTTCCGCGTAATTTGCGCGGTTGATTGGTTGACGCAGCGCCCCGGAGAGTATTCCTTTCCGGGGCGTCGCCTTTTCGGCCGATATTCACGGCATTCCCAGCCATCTCGCCGCCATTAAGTTATTCCCATTTGGGGGACAGGTGCCAGGTAAAAATTCCGTCGGGTTTGACTTGGCCGGAACCGCAGACGAGCAGTCCTTCATGGCCACCCTGCCGCGCCACACATCAATCGTTTGTGAATAATGACGAGGTTGCAGGAGCATGGCGCCCCGTGCCCACGTCCCCGAAGAACAATTTGGTGCCCCCGTATACGGTTCCATTCCCCCATCGTCCCGCGTTCCAATCCGCCGTTACTAGACACATCAACGCTCCGCGGGGCACGCCCGGAGCCCAACCTGGCAAGTCCATGATTACGGACGCGTCATCCGCGACGAAGATGAATCGAACCGGATTCGCCGACACATCCTTGATCGTCCCGCGCGCTGGTGCTTGATGATGCAATCCGCACCCGTCCGGGAAAGCCCTCCTCCCGATGAACAACGTCGCTTCGCGCCTCCAGCCACCAGGGAAAAGCCGCTCTCCCATACCACGCGCGACTTTGCCAGGAAGCGCGCGTTACATGGTGTTCCACCGACCGGGAGGGGTGTTTTATACTGTGACGAAGTTCAATGACCGGAGGTAATGGCGTGGCTATTCCAACATTTAGTGATATCATGCTTCCCCTTCTCAAACTGATGGGGGATGGAACAGCGCGGACGCTACACCAATGTCAAGACATCCTGGCTGATCAGTTTCATCTGACAGCGGAAGAACGGGAGCGGCGGTTTTCCAGCGACCGGCGGGTGTTCGATAATCGGGTACGTTGGGCGCGCACATATCTCGGGAAGGCGGCCCTGCTGCAATCCACCGGTAAGGGCATCATACAAATCACGCCTAGGGGCCTGCAGGCTCTCTCTGACCCGCCAGACAGAATTACCACCGAATACCTGAAGCAGTTCGAGGAGTTTCGAGAATTTATGGCGCGTTCCCGGAGGCTTTCTAAAAATGGCCAAACTAAAGAAACGGAAAGCCCACGCGAGGAAACACCGGAGGAAATGATTGAATCGGCTTATGCCCGACACCTGGAATCGCTGAGTGACGATCTACTGGAAAAAGTGAAGGAGATGCCGCCAGCATTCTTTGAACACCTGGTGACACAGTTGCTTCTGGCAATGGGATACGGCAAGGGACTGACCACAGCGGGATCCGTGACCGGCGGATCCGGGGACGAGGGCATCGATGGCATCATCAACGAGGACAAACTCGGGCTGGACGTGATCTACATCCAAGCGAAACGGTGGACCAGCCCCGTAGGCCGTCCTGAAATCCAGCGGTTCGTGGGTGCCCTGCACGGCAAACACGCCCAAAAAGGGGTGTTTATCACGACGTCTACTTTCAGCCAGGAGGCCAGGGACTACGTGAAAACCCTGAATCTGAAAGTCGTGCTGGTGGATGGCAAGACCCTGGCGCGCCTCATGGTTGACTACAACGTGGGAGTTTTCGCAAAAGCCACCTACGTGTTGAAATCCATAGATCGAGACTTTTTCGAGGGCCCGGAGTGAGCAGCCCATGAACCCCGATCAACTCGTGAAATTTTTGCCGTTCGTCTCCATGTTTCAGCAGCATCCCCTGTTGCTGCTTACGGTGGGAGCAATGGTCATCCTGACCTTTATCGGTCGATTGCCCGGGGTAAAGGGCTGGATCGGCGAGACCCTCATGCGTCTCCAGTTCAGCCTGTTCCTGCCAGAAACATCCTACCGGGTCATTAACAACGTCACCATCCCGGATAACCAGGGAGGCACCACGCAGATCGATCACGTTATTGTCTCGCCCTACGGCATTTTCGTCGTGGAAACCAAGCACTACAAAGGCTGGATATTCGGCGACCCACAGCAACCGACGTGGACCCAGATGATCCACAAGCGCCACAAGCAGAAATTTCAGAATCCGTTGCGCCAGAATTACAAGCACACGGAATGCCTGAAATCGCTCCTGGATCTTCCCGGCGACCTGGTTAAATCCGTGGTGGTTTTCACGGGCGACTGCACGCTTAAGACGCGCGATAAACTGCCGGATTATGTAACCCAGCCCCTCAGTTGCGTGCGGTACATCAGAAAACATCGGGCGGTCCTGATCGACAAGGACACGGTCGACGCTATCGAATCCGCTATCCGGGAAAAACGGCTGAGCCCTGGGTGGAAGACCGCCCGGCAGCACAAGGCGTACGTCCGCTCGATCCATGCCACGCCGCGACAAACTGCCGTGTCCACGACCGGGTCGCGCAATCCTGCCGAAGCCGCCACAAGCAATCCGGCCTGCACCGGAAACATCAGGCCATCCAGGGTACCAGGACGGCCTGGCGGATCACCCGGCACTACCCCCGTCCGCGAGCGCGCTCCCGAGGTTGCCGCGCCCACCCTGCCCGCGCCAGGCTACCGGGTCAAGCCCCGGGGACCAGGTCAACCGAAACCATAAAGCACCCTACGGTTGCACGCGCGTTGTCGTGAAGGGGCAAACCGTTTCCGCGCAGGGCGGCGCGGGATGACCGCTCCCATGCCTGTCACGCTTCACGGTCGGGAGGGGACAGGGACGGTTCCATGGCTTCGCGGAGAGCCAAGCGGATCAGTTCGACCGGGGGGATGCCGGATGGACCGTGGTCACCCAGGTAAACCCGGCAGCCGAAAAAAGGCGGATCCTCCGCGCGGGCGGATTCGATGTCCCGCCCGTTGACCTGGATGCTGGGGGAGCCCAGGAACCGTTCCTGAACGGCCTGCCCGGGACTGGTCACCTCGACCATTTCGATCGGACCGTCGATTCCCGCTTCCCTGATCACGGTTTCAAGGCGTTCCAGGGCGGGCCGGCTGTTGGGACAGCCCTCAAAATACAAAAAACGGATCTTCATGACGGCTCCTTCTCGAGGCCAACGTTTCAGCACCGTTCCATCTTTTTGCGTCCCGCTCCGGCGCGCGCGCTCCCCGTCACGGTTCGCCGGCTTCCCGCAGCGCGCCTTCCAGCGCGTCGAACTCCGGCGGTATATAGATGGGCGCCGCGGCATGTTCCGCGAAAAAGGGCAAGTCTTTCAGGCCGTGACCGGTCAGCAGGCAGCAGACCCGCGATCCCGGGAACATCGCGGCCAGCCGGGACAACGCGGCAAACGCCGCCGCGGCGGTTGGTTCCGCCATCAGCCCTTCTTCGCGCGCCAAGGCCAGGGCGGCTTCGCGGATGGCCTGGTCGGTAACGTCGAGCGCCACGCCGTCGGTGTCGCGCAGGGCGGGCAGCACGGTGTGCGCGTCGAACAGGATGTCGTCCGCTATGCCTCCGGCAATGGTTTCCGGGTGAGGCCATGGGCGGGACAGGGCCTCGAGCGGCGTCCATCCCTCGCGCAGGGCCCTGACCAGGGGGGCGCACCCGGCGGCCTGAATCCCGGCCAGCCTGGGCAGCCGATCGATCTTTCCCGCGCGTCGCAGGTCGAGCAGCCCGCGCCAGATGCCTCCCAGCAGGCCTCCCCCCCCCACGGGCACCACGATCCAGTCCGGCAACCTACCGTCATACTGCCGCCAGAGTTCGTAGGCGATGGTCCGCGCGCCCTCGACATTGGCGGGCGCGTAGATCCCCGCCGTGGACAGGTGGGCCCAGCCGAACCGCGCGCAGGCCTCACGGCACAGGGTAAATACCCGGTCGGGCGACGGACAGGCCACGCGGAACACCCGCGCCCCGCAGGCCGCCGCCTGGGCGATCTTGCCGGCACCGGCATGGGCATGCATGAACAGCACGGCCCGCATGCCCGCCCGGGCGCAATACGCCGCGGTTGCCACGCCGACATTACCCGAGGACACCACGGCGGCCACCCGGTATCCCGCTTCGCGGGCACAGGAAACCCCCACGGACACCTGTCGATCCTTGAAGGATCCCGTGGGATTGGCCGCCTCGTTCTTGACGCGTAACTCGGCAAGCCCGAGCCGCCGCCCGAGCCGGGGCGCGGGCACCAGGGGCGTTGCCCCTTCGCCAAGGGTCACCACGCCCGCCGGATCCCGTACCGGCAGGAGAGACGCGTAGTCCCACATGGACCGGGGATCCTGGTCAAACAGATCCGCCGGGGCCGGGACCGAGGGGCTTAACCCCATGGGCGTGCCACAGCGGGAGCACCTGGCCGGCTCCATGGGCATGGGAACCCGGTCGCGCGCGCCGCACGCGTAACATTCCACATCCCATGCCCGGGGCATCCTGGTGGAGGCGTTCATGGGCAATACCATATGCCGTCCAGGCGCGCGGCGACAACTTCCCGGGACGTCGCGCGGGGGAAGCGGTCCAACCCGGAATGGTAAGATGATCCCGGACTTCAACTGGAGCTCTGCAAGGATACCGGCATGCGACAAACCCTCCGGCGAACCGTCACGATGATATGCGTGGGCGTGGGATGCCTGTCCCCGGGACCGTGGAGTCATGGAGACACCGCCGCGCCGGAAACCTTTGTTCTCTGGAATGCATCCGCCCCTGCCCGGGAATGCCAGTTCCACGGGACAGCCGCGGAGGGACCGGCGGAGAACGGACCAGGACTACGGGTCCGTTTCGATCCCGTGGACTGGCCCCAGTTGCTTTTTACCGCGTCGAGCGACCCGTGGGACTGGAGCCACTGGGAAGGCATGCGGGTTTCCCTGCGGAACCTTGAACAGCGACCCTGTCGCGTCGGCCTGAGGGTAGACAACCCCGGCGCGGACGGACAATCCCTCAGTAACACGCGGACCCTCTCGCTGGGTCCGGGCCAATCCGCCACGCTGGTTATGCAGTTTCGCACCCCGGAAACGGACAATCTCTGGGGCATGCGCGGCCTGCCCGGATTGTCCCAACTGGCGGAGGGGACGGCCATCGACCTCGCGCGGATTGTCGCTTTCCAGGTTTTTCTCCACAAACCAGACCAGCCGCACCGCCTGGTGATCGGGCCGATTGAACTGTTCCGGGCAGCCGGGGGGGCGCACCCGGCTGCATTGCCTTTCGTGGATCGCTTCGGCCAGTATCGACACGCCGACTGGCCAGGCAAGTTAATCGACCCGAACCAGTGGAAAACCCGGGAAGCCGAAGAACAGGCCGCCTGGGCCACCGCCCCGGAAGTACCGGGACGGGACCGGTTCGGCGGATGGATAGATGGTCCCCGCCTCGAGGCGACGGGGCGGTTCCACGTGGAAAAAGTGGACGGGAAATGGTGGCTGGTCACGCCGGACGGCACGTTGTTTTTCAGCGCCGGAGTGAACTGCGTGCGACTGGGTGATTACACCTTCGTCGAAAAGCGGGAGCCCTGGTTTGAATGGCTGCCAGCCGAAGGAGAACCAGAAGCCGCGTTCTACTCCCGGGCCAGCGGCGCCCACAGTCACGCCGAGCCCATTGGCGGCGCGGGCCGCACCTTTGATTTCTTCTCGTGCAATCTGTGGCGGCGGTACGGAGAAAACTGGCGGGAACGCTGGGCCGAGATCACCGGTAAACGCCTCAGGCACTGGGGCTTCAACACGGTTGCCAACTGGAGCGACTGGCGCGTGGCGGCGCGGCATGGCATTCCCTATGTCGCGGGCACCAGCCTGGGGGGGGCGCCGGTAGTCGAGGGCGCCACGGGGTACTGGGGAAAAATGTACGACCCGTACCACCCGAAGTTTGCGGAACTGGTCAATGAGCGGGTGGAACAACTGGCCCGGGATCACGCCGCCAATCCCCTGTGCCTGGGGTTCTTCGTGGACAACGAACTGGCCTGGGAAGGCGTCCGCTACGGCGTGCTGGCCAGTCCGGAACAACAGCCCGCGCGGGAAGCCCTGGTCCGCCTGCTGCGGGAACGGTACGGATCCCTCGACGCCCTGAATGCCGCCTGGCAGACCGATTTCACCGACTGGACCTCCCTGTCCAAGCCCCGGCGAATCAACAAGACCTGTCGCGACGACCTGGACGCGTTCCTGCTGGACTTCGCGCGTGTCTACTTCCGGGTAATCCGGGAAGCCATGGACCGGCACGCGCCGGGTACCCTTTACCTGGGTTGCCGGTTCGCGTGGGTGGAGGACGCGGCCGTCCAGGCCGCGGCGGAATTCGCGGACGTGTTGTCGTTTAATATTTACCAGAAGACCCCGGCGCTTCCGAAGATCATGGAAAACATCGACAAGCCAGTCGTCATCGGCGAGTTTCATTTCGGCGCGCTGGACCGCGGCATGTTCCACACGGGCCTGGTAGCCGCGGCATCCCAGGAAGAACGGGCGGCCCTGTATGAAAATTACCTGCGCGAAGCGGCCACGCATCCCAAGATCGTCGGCACGCACTGGTTCCAGTTTATTGATGAACCTATCACCGGCCGCTGGTACGACGGAGAGAATTACAACATCGGCCTGGTATCGGTCGTGGACTTGCCATACCCGGAACTGACGGAAGCCGCCCGCCGGATCCATGGCGCGCTCTACGCTTTACGGGCCGGCAGAACCATGGAGAAGAAACCGTGAATGTCAGACACACGGGGGTTCTGTTCACGGGCGCGGCCATCGCGCTGCTCGCGTGGCATGCCTGGTCCCAGGAGAGCCGGGTCTCCGGGGTGGTGGCCTTTCCGGATAGCCGGCAGGATTTCACCGGCGTCCGGATTTTCCTGGAGCCGGGCATCGACGGCGCCCTGGAAGAAACCCATCCTGACCCTTCCGGACAATTCGCGTTCTCAGGGCCATACGTCGGACCGATAGGCCTGCTGGCCATCGCGCCGGGATTCGGATGGACCGGCCGGCACCTGAACTTGAGCCCGGGCGAATCGGTAAACGACGTCCGGCTGGTGTTGCGACCTGCCGTCACCCTGTCGGGACAGGTCGTGGACTCAAAAGGAAAACCCGTCGCGGATGCCGTGGTGCTCCGGGCGGCCGTGACCGAGCCGTTCAAGGTGGGCATCCCCTTTTCAAAATTATCGGGCCTGGGTTTTGGGGACATCCGGTCGGACGCCAGCGGACGCTTCACCGTTCCGGGACTCCCGGCGGGAAGCCTGGTAGCGCTGAAACTGGCCCATCCCTCCCACGCGCAGACCGCCACGCCTGCCCGCCCGGTCGGTGAAACCGTGACCGTGACGCTTTCACCGGGCGTGCTGGTCTCGGGCGAAGTGGTCGACCGGGCCCTGCAGAGCCGGGTCGCCGGGGCCCGGGTTACCCTGCGCAACGCAAGCCCGCCCCACGATACCGTGTCCCTGGAGACGGATACCCAGGGCCTGTTCATGACGCGCCTGAACCCCGGTGTCTACCTGGCCCGGGCCGAGGCAACAGACCGACTGAGTCCCGGCTGGCAGGAAATCACGATTACCGGGGAAACCCCCGAAACCCGTTTGCGCCTGCCGGTGAGCCGGGCGGGATCCATATCGGGCTCCCTGGCGGACGCGATCACGGGCGCGCCGGTCGAGGGCGCGCGGGTGCGGGTGGAGTGCGGCGGATTCACCGCGGCCATCGCGCGCACGGACGCCCGGGGCGCGTTCAAGGTAACGGCTTCGGAGGGCGAGAACGTCGTCTACTTTGAAGGGACCCCCGGATACCTGCCACCGGAACCCAGGGCTGTACGGGTCATGGTCCCGTCCGGGCAGAACGTGGCCCTGCCGGGCGTGTGGCTCGCTCCCCTGCCCGAATTCGAAACCCGCCTGGTGGTGGACGACGATCAAAAGCCCGTGGCCGGGGCGGTGGTGGCCCCGCTCGAACCGCGGCAGTTAGGCTGGGTCATCGCGGACGCGGACGGCACCGCGCGATTCCGGGTAAACCGGATGCCCGAGAGCGGCAAGGTCACCGCCATGGCCTGGCACCCCACGGAACGGCAGGCCGCCCTGTTCGCCCTGGATCGTGCCCGGCCCAAAAACAACCTGGTCCGGTTGCTGCCCTGCGCCCATGTCCGGGGGAAGGTGCTCCTGCCGGATGGTTCTCCCGCCGCAGGCGTGACCGTTGGCGCGGTATACGGCGCGGAAGGACTTGAAGAACCGCTGGTGTTGTGGCGCGCGGTCACCGACGCGTCCGGCGGATTTGCCTGGCCGGCGGTGGTGCCCGGCATTCCACAACGGGTGGTGGCGCTGGCAGCGGATGGCACGGAACTCGTCCTGGGGGACATCAACGCCGCTCCCGGGCAATCCCTGGAACTGCCCGCCGGAACGCTAGCGGGCGGCGGCCGCCAGGCGGCGTCTCCGGTGCCCCCTGAGGTTCTTGCCGCGCGATTGCGGGAACACATCCAGGGCCCCGCCCTGGTGGTCGCGCTGGGTGACGCCTCCACCCTGACGGCGTGGACGGAGACCCTGGCGGCAGTATGCCGCGTCGTGCCGGACATCCAGGGCGCCGTGGCTGCCGACGCGACAGGGCGCGCGGACGCGGGCGCGGCAGTTCGGATCCTGCCCACCCTGCCGGCCGGAACGTTGCCCCCCGGCGTGGACACCATCCTGTTGGACCGCCAAGGCCAGACTGTCGTGGTCACGGCGGGCCTGCCACCCCTGTTCCTGGTCCGGGAAGCCGCACGATGAATCCGGAAAAGCTGCGAGGCACTGGTTTTCTGCTGCTGATCGCGTGGGGCGTCACCTGCCTGGCCGTCGCGGATGGCATCACGCTGCGCGGCGTGGTTACCGACCCGTCCGGCATTCCCGTGGCGGGAGCACAGGTATGGTCCGGACAGTTCCGCATGGCCCGGGTGACGCGAACGGATCGTGAAGGGCGCTTTGCTTTTGACGGGCTTCGTTTCGCGCCCATGGAAGTGGTCACCCTGGCGGAGGGTTTCTCCTTCGCGGGGTGGAACGGTCTCCCGTTGCCGGACCGGGACCTGACCCTCGTGATAAGCCCGGAACGCCGTCGGATGGATCTGCGGATAACCGACGAGGCCTTCAAGCCCCTGCCCGGCGCATGGATCAAGGCCCTGTCGCCAGGAGGACTGTATACCATCACCGTGGAAGATTACGCGCCCCTGGGCTTCCCCCCCATGCGGGCTGATGACGACGGCGTCATTACCATTGACGCGTTGCCACCCGTGGATCACGCGCGGGTCGTGCTGGGACATCTGAAATACGCGGACACGATGGTAAATTACCTGCCCGTTCGGGAAGGTCACCGCAACCACGCGCAAATGGAACCCGGCAATACCCTGCGCGGACGGGTCACGGACGGAAACCAGGGGGTCGCGGGTATGCGGGTTCGGGTTTTCCAGCCTGGCGTGGGTGGAACGATCGTGCTGGCCGAGGGTCTCACTGATCCCGAGGGTTATTTCTCGCTGCGGGTTCCGCCGGGATCGTACTACGCGGCATGCCTGGGGCATGGGGACCGCGCGGATCCCGAGCCCGTGGCGGTGGACCTGTCCGCCAGCGACGCCACCGTGAACTTCTCCCTGCCGGAAACCCGCACCCTGCGGGGACAGGTCCAGGACGCGTCCGGAAAACCCGTGCCGCTGGCCCGGCTGGTGTTCCGCAAGGGTGACCTGGAACTTGCCGAGTCCCTGTCGGACCTGGAAGGACATTTCACCCTCCACGTCGGCGCGCCGGAAGGAGACGTGATCGTGCAGCCGCCAGCGGGACTGCGTACCCGGGCCCTTCCGGTCATTCCCACGCGGTTCGAATCGGCCACCGAAATGAATATTCCACCGGTGGTGCTGTTGCCGTTACCCGTGATTACCGGGCGCGTCCGCCTCCCGGATGGCGTGACCGATCCTCCCCTGGCGCTGGTCTCCTCGCTTTCGCTCGAACCGGTGGCGCGGGCGGTCACCGACTCGCAAGGGCGTTTCAGTATCGCGCTGGGGTATCAGCCCGAGAACAACCGGGCCACGTTCCGGGTGGAGCACGCGCTGCGCATGTTGCGTCGGGACTTCACGGTCAACCTCGACCAGCAGGGCGAGGTCGAACTGGCACTGGAACCTTTCCAACCCGAGCTGGAAAACCGTCCCCCCATTCCCGGCCAGAACGACCTGAAAAGTAAACTGGGGCGACCCGCGCCCGCCCTGGAATGTTCCCGATGGTTCAACATTCAGCCGGAAAAGGCCACAACCCTGGGCGGACGCGTGACCGTCGTCACCTTCTGGGGCATGTTCGACGACAGTCCGCAGGGGCTGGACCGTTTGTATGAGATGCAAGCCCTGTATGACCTGTACCGCGACGTGGAAGATGTCGTTATCCTGACGGTGCACGATGCCAGTGAAGATGCCGAGGCACTGGATTACTTCCTGACCCGCCAGGGCATCCGCTTCCCGGTCGGCCTGGACGCCGAACCCTCGAAAACCTTCTCGGCATATGGCATCCGGTTCATTCCCGAAACGGTAGTAATCGATCCGAAGGGGGTGCTGCGATACGATCGCGTGGAAGGACGCCTGCTGGAACTGGTAAAAAGCCTGCGCCGGGAACGATAACCCTCCACCGCCCTGGGACGGCATATCCTGACTCGGAAGACGGCCAGAACGTCAACGGCGACGCGGTTCGGGGAAGACGGTCGGGGCGTCAACCGGGATCACGCAGCGGAATCCCAGGGTGTTTTCCCGGGATTCAGGGAAAAATCCCCGGCGAAACGTGGTCAGCAGTTCTTCCGGGGGCGAGTTCCAGCAGCCCCCCCGGACCGCCCGTTGCGGGTACTTCGCAGCCGATTCCAGATCCCGTAACGCGAGTTCATAGGGAACGAACGGATCCATTGTCCATTCGTAGACGTTGCCCGCCAGGTCCACGATACCTTCCGGTGTCTGTCCCTCCTCGTGCAGGAACACCACGCTGGGCATGCCCAGGTGATCCCCAAAGTTACACAGGGATGGATTCGGAGGGGTGTTGCCCCACGGGTACCGCCGGTTCTCAAAACCCCGGGCGGCGAATTCCCACTGCGCTTCGGTCGGCAGGGTCTTGCCCGCCCAGCGGGCATAGGCCAGGGCCTCCCGCCATGACACGCCGACCACGGGCTGGTCAGGACCGTTGAACAGCGCGTCCCGCCAGAACCGGGGCTCGGAAGCGCCGGTTTCCCTGAGATACCGGGCGTACTGGGCGACGGTAACGGGATGGATATCCATCCAGAATGGTCCCACTTCGGCTTCGAATTCCGGGGCCTGTTCCCGCACCGCGTTATTACCCATGAGAAAACGGCCCCCACTGAGGAACACCATGCCGGACGTGTCCGCCTTGCGGGCGGCCACATCCGGACGCGCGTCCGTGGCGGGTGTGATCACCTCCGGCGGGCGATAGGCGGACCACGCGCGACTGAGCGCCTCTCGGAAAGCCGCCGCCGAAGGCCAACGCGCGTCGGGATCCTCCGCTAGGGCGCGCCGGAGGGTTTCCAGCAGCGATGGCGCCACGTCCTGGCGGAGCTGCTCCACGGGCGGATTGTCCTCGAGGGGCGTCCGTAACGTCAGCATTTCCCGGAGCACGAGGCCCACAGCGTACAGGTCTGACGCGGCCGTTACCGGCTTGAAGGCCTTCTGTTCCGGGGACGCGTAGGCCAGCGTCCCAACCACCCGTTTCTTCCGGGTTCCCTGGTCTTTTTCCAGTTCCTCGAGGGCCCGAGCCAGGCCAAAATCCAACAGTTTCACCCGTTCGTTCGGTTCCACGAAGATGTTTTCGGGCTTGATATCCCGGTGGACCACCAGCCTGTGGGCGTAGTCGAGGGCCGCCAGGATCTGGTCCGTCACCCGCAAGGCGAAACGTACTTCCGGGTAGCGCCTGGCCTTGCGGTACTCGTTGAGCGTCTTGCGCAGGGAACGTCCCCGGGCAAATTCCATGGAGATGTACGGCACGCCGTCAGGAGTAAAGTTGATGTCATGGACGGCGATGATGTGTTCGTGCCGGAGTTTCCGGGATACTTGGGCCTCCTGCAGAAACATCCGCAGGGCCTTTTCGGTGGCCAGCAGGGCGGGATGCATGAACTTCAGGGCAACTTCCTCACCGGTCAGGCCATCGTGAGCCCGGAACACGATGCCCATGCCACCTTCCCCGACTTTTTCCACCAGGCGGTATCGCCCGGACACGATGTCGCCCGGGGCGTACTGGGTGGTTCCAGCCCGGGGCTCGTCGGGTACTACCAGCAGGTGCCCGCATCCGAAGCATACCCCTTTTTTCCCTTGAACGGTGGGGGGAACCAGGATGCGAAGGCCGCAATGAGGACATACAACAGGGATCATAGAACAGACCAGTTTACAGGATTCCAGGGGGGGATCACAACAAAGTTGCGAAGAAAAATGATAATGATTTATCATTAACAGGCTGGTTCAATGCTAAGGAGCATGACATGGTTTCCGCGGTAAGACTCATGCTGACTGGCCGGTGGATTCTGAGTAGTATGGTCGGGATCGCCGCAATGTGCCTCGTCGTGACCGGATGCTCTGGTGACCCGAAAACCAGAACTACAGAGTCACAGGAAGATTCCGGAACAGGACCACTCGTTATCGCCGTTACCGTGGCGCCGCTTAACTGGCTGGTCTCCACGTTGGGAAGTGACGCGGCGCGCGCCGTCACCGTGGTTCCCCCCGGACAGAATCACGAAACCTGGGAACCCGCCCCGGGACACATGGATACCCTGGCCCGGGCGGCGGTTTACTTTGAGTCCGGCATGCCCTTCGAAGAACCGTTGATTGAACGGTTGCGGGGGTTGAACCCTTCCCTGGAGGCCGTGTGCCTGCTGGACGCGGTAACCGAAAAGATTCCCCCGCCCCAGATCGCGCCGGAGGAGGCGCGCGACACGAAACCCGAAGAGGACCATGGGGAGCCGCGCCAGGATCTCCACGGTGGGGAAGCCCATGACCATGGCCACGATCATGGGGACGGAGACCCTCATTTCTGGACGGATCCCCAGGCCATGATCTGTGCCGCGGAACGGATTGCCGAGGTGCTGTCGCGACACCTGCCCGAACAGGCTGACAGCATCCGGGAAAAACTGGAAACCGTCCGCCGGGACCTGCAGCAACTGGACACGGAGATTGCCGGCATGCTCGAGCCTGTTAAAGGAAGACCATATTACGTGTTCCACCCGGAAACGGGATGGTTTGCCCGCCGGTACGGCCTGGTTGAGCGGGCCGTGGAGCAGCATGGGAAAACCCCGGGGGCGCGGGACCTGGACGCGTTAGCCCGGGAAATAGGCGCGTCGGGCGTCACCGCCCTGATCACCCAGCCAGGGTACCCCGCGTCCGAAATGAAGGCTCTGGCGCGACAGTTGAACCTGCGGGTCCTGGAAGTCAACCTGAACCGTCCGGACTATCCCGAAGCGATTCGCGCCCTGGCCCAGGCGACACGTGAAAGTTTTGCCCCCGCCGCGCCGTGACGCGCCTCGCGAACCTTATAATGGGGGCACAAAAATAAACCGGGGGATACGCTGTGAGCACTTCAACCATGCCTGCGCCAGTCGCGGCGGACCCGCGGGGTGAGTCCGCGGCGGCGGAGGTCCGGAACGTCACCTTCGCGTACGAGCGGCGTGAACCGATCCTCGTGGACATTTCCCTGGTCGTGCCGCGGGGAGGTTGCGTGACGCTGGTAGGGCCCAACGGTGGCGGAAAGACCACGTTGCTGAAGCTCATGCTGGGCCTGCTGGAACCCCGGCGGGGCATGGTGTTCCTGCTGGGAGGGCCTCCGGAGCAAACCCGCCCGCGGGCCGGTTACGTGCCGCAACGGCTACAGTGTGACACGCTGTTTCCCATCACGGTCCAGGAAGTGGTAGGGATGGGACTGCTGAACCATCCTGGGGCCGGCAACCGGCACGCGCGGCGGGAACGGGTGTTTCATGCCCTGGAAACGGCGGGCATCGCGGACCTGGCCCGTAAATCCTTTGGTGAACTGTCGGGGGGACAGCAGCAGCGGACCCTGATCGCCCGGGCCCTGGTAAGCAACCCGGAAATCCTGTTCCTGGATGAACCGACGGCCGCAGTGGACCCGGCCTCGCGGGCCGCGCTGCTGGACCTGCTGGAGACCACCCGGCGGGACCGCGCGATGGTGCTGGTCACCCATGACGTGGAAGTGGCGGAACGCTTTCTGGAAGCGGTGTACTGCGTGCATCGCACGATTCACCATCACCGGGTCGCTCACATGGACAGCGGCCTGTTGCGGCACATGACGGGGGGAGGGCTCGCGGATCATGATTGAAGTGCTGGCGACCATGGCGGGATCGGTGATCTTCCGACACGCGCTGGCGGCGCTGACCCTTGCCGGGGTAGCGGGGGGCACGGTGGGCGCCTACGTGGTCACCCGCCGGCTGGGCTACATCGCCGGTGGGATTGCCCATGCCGCCCTCGGTGGCATTGGCGCGGCGGAATACCTGCGGGCCACCCGGGGATGGACGTGGCTGCATCCGCTCTGGGGCGCGGTGACCGCGGCCATCCTGTCGGCCCTGCTGATCGCCTGGGTGGCGCAGCGGTGGCGGGAACGGGAAGACACGCTGATCGGCCTGATGTGGTCCACGGGAATGGCCGTGGGCATCCTGTTGCTGTACCTGACCCCCGGGTACAGCCGCGATCTCTCGGCATACCTGTTCGGCAACATTCTCATGGCCGGGCCCCGGGAGATCGGGATCATGGCCGGGCTGGACCTGGTGATCCTGGGAACCGTCGGGTGGTATTTTCAGCCCTTCCTCGCGCTATGTTTCGATACGGAGTATGCCCGGTTGCGGGGACTACCCGCGGAACGATATTACAGTGTCCTGCTGATCCTGGTGGCGCTGACCGTGGTGGCGCTGACCGTGGTGGCGGGGGTAGTGCTATCCATCGCACTGCTGACGCTGCCGGCGGCGGCGGCGGCCCGAATGGCCCGGCGACTGGACAGCGTGATGGTGATGGGCGTGGCGTACTCGGTAACCTGCGGCGTGCTGGGGATGGCCGCCAGTTACCTGTGGAATTTGCCGTCCGGGCCGGTTATCGTGCTGGTTAACGGCATCGGTTACCTTGCCCTGTTATGGTTCCGGCGCTGAAGAGGATACGCCCGGTCAATGATTCAACCTATTGTTAATTGGTGCTTATGCTGAAACTGGTGGCCAAGTTGTGCCTCGTGCAAATTATCGCTTGACTTTTTCTCCAAGTTGTGCTAGACTCTTTATAGTCAACGATAACCTAGGAGATGGCCATGAGCAGGCACGGTCATGATCGCGGGATAACTTTCCTTTTCTGTGTGTGCGCCCTGGCGGTGCTGGTGTTATCGCCAGACGCCTTTGCCGTAAAGCGCATCCTGCTGGTGGGCGACAGTTGGGCGCAGTGGCCCTGGAACATGGGATCCTACCAGTCGGTGCTCAACTACAATTACGGCGCGGGCACTTACGAGGTGGAGGGCACCTACACGGCTATCGGCGGATCCACGGTGGACATGTGGGCCAACAACGCCGTGCCTCCTGAGAGCAGTTTTCCTTCGCCACCGGGCTACACCAACATGCCCCTGCTGGACCGGATCAACTGGTCGCTGGCCCAGTGGCCGACCATCGATATCATCTGCCTGTCCATCACCGGTAATGACATGTGGTCCTGGCGGGCCGACTGGACGCCGGCACAGACCGAAGCCCTGTATGACTCTATCCAGCAAGACCTGGAAACGCTGGTCAACTGGTTCCGGACCAATCATCCCACCAAGAAAATCCTGCACATCGGCTACGACTACCTGAACATCACCGAGACCTGTACCTACGGGATGCAGGAATTCTCCTGGAACTCCGTGTACTTCGCGGCAGGTCTTGGGTTCACCGTGGGGGACATCTGGCAGAACAAGGCGAACAACCAGGTCATTAACCAGTTCTTCGTGGGCATGGGCACGCGGAACAAGAATGTCGCCCTGGCCACGCCCCGCTGGGACTTCCTGAACAATTTCGGCGCGAATCACTACGCGAACGGGTACACCAACTCGCTCGGGACCATTTTCAACCCGGGTACCACGCCGTTCCCGGGTTACTACCCCGCGTACACGCCCATGGCGGGCGGGGATATTTCCTACGGCACCGCCCCGATGCAGATGAACAAGCCAGAGGCGAACAAGAATTACCGGGATCCGATTCATCTCAACGACCAGGGCTACAAAACCCTGTTCAACAATGCCGTCATGCAATTCCTGAACGGCTGGCTGACCGATACTTCCGCGCCCGTCGCGCTGTCTATCAACCGCGGGAACCCGTCGCCGACCGAGGCGAACGAGGTCACGTTCGTGGTGACCTTCAACGAAGCGGTGCGGGGCGTGGACGTCTCGGATTTCGCCCTGACCGGCTCTTCGGCGTCCGGGGCCTCCATCACTGCCGTGGAAGGGAACGATGACACGGCGACCCGCACGGTGCGCGTGGATATTTCCGGCGCCCCCAATGGTACCCTGGGGCTGAACCTGCTGGACGACGGTTCCATTTACGATAAAAACTGGAACCAGCTGGGTGGCGAAGGCGCGAACAACGGCGCCTTCACAACCGGTCAGACCTACCTCATCGACCGCAACGATCCCGTTGCCACGATTACGCCGCGTGTTCCTGAACCAACCACCCAGACCTCGGTTACCTTTGACGTGGTGTTCAACAAGGACGTGTCGGGTTTCACGGCGGACGACCTGATCGTCCTGGTTCAAAGCGGCCAGGGCACGGCGTGGGTGACCAACTTCGCGGGAAGCGGCGCGTCGTATTCGTTCTCCCTGCTCGTCAGCCGGACCCAGACCATTACCGTCTCCGTGCAGATTCCGGCGGGCGCGGCAACGGACGCCATGGGTCGATCTTCTCTTCCGGCTTCATACCTGGATGGCGCGGACAACGCATACACCTTTGAGTATCCTGGCGGCCCGGTATCGGACGGCGACATTTACCTCAGTGACGGATCGCTGGGCGATCTTACCGTTTCCTCCGGATCGGTGACCATCAATACCGGCACGACCCCACCCTTCCTGCAGGCGGGATCCAGCCCGGCGGTATACGGACAGATTCTCAGCACCAGTGCCGGAAACGTGGCCAAGTTCAACTTCCGTAACGTGTCCGTGAGTAATGGCGTGACCGTGTCCGTCACGGGCAACCGGCCGCTGGTACTGGCCGCTTCCGGCGACATGACCTGGAACACCACGCTGGACGTGTCCGGCGCGGTGGCGGGTCGCGCGGGCGGTGGCGCGGGGGGCGCCGGAGGTTCGGCCGGTAGCGGGGGCGCCGGTGGAGCGGGCGGAAGCAGTAACGGCGCGGGGGGCGCGCTCGCGCCCGGTGGAGCCGGGGGGAACATTGGCATGTGGGTAGATGGCGTGCTGGGGAAGGGAGCCCACGGCGCGGGCAGGAACAGCGGCTCTGACGGTGCTTCCGGGGCCGCGGGGAACGCGGGACAACAGGGCGGCACGGGCGGAAATGGTTCATTGGGATTCGGCTCCATGGGTACCGCCGGTGTCGGGGGCGCGCGAGGAAGTGGCGGCTCGCCCCAGAGCGTGACCAACGGTGGCGCGGGTGGCGTGACCTCCGGGGGTAACGGCGGCGGCGGTGATCCACAACTTGGGCCGAATAGCGGATATCCTGGAGGTAACGCGTGGGCGGACGGTGTCGATGGTGGAAATGGCAGTGCCGGCGCGCAGGGCGGGTCGGGTAGCCATGGCAGCCCGGGTACGCCCGCTTCATTCACGGTGGCGGCCAACACCCTTGGGCTCGCGGCGGGTCACGGGGGTGGTGGTGGCGGTGGTGGTGGTGGGGGGGCCGGTGGCCAGGGCGGCGGCAAGGGTGGCGGTGGATCCAGTGGCGCGGGGGGTGGCGGTGGTGGCCTTGCGTACAACTCCTGGGTTGCCCAGTGTAACGTCCCGATAGATGGTAACGGCGGCAACGGCGGGAATGGCGGCGCGGGGGGCGCCGGCGGGAATGGCGGCAACGGCGGCGCGGGAGGCAACGGCGGCGCGGGGGGTGCCGGCGGGAATGGCGGTGGCGTGGCGGTGCTGGCCGCCAGGGGGATTCTGCGGTTCGGGGGAACCGTGAATATTTCCTCATCCGCGCCGGGCGCCGGGGCCGTGGGGAACGCGGGCCTTGCCGGCAATGGCGGCACGGATCCGGGCAACAACTGGCAGAATGGATCCGGAGGCGCGGGAGGCGCCACGGGGGTATATTGGGTGACGTTTTATGGATGCTGGCCTCAAGCGAACAATGGTGGGGCGGGCGGAAACGGTACCCGCGGTGGACGGGGCGGCATTGGCGGCCCCGGCGGTTCCGGTGGAAGCGGTGGCAATGGTGCGCCCGGTGGCCTGGGCACGCCGGGCATGGTCAAGTTGCACGGGTCGGTGGTGCTGGCCGACAGTGGATATATCGAATGCAACAATCACACCGCCAACACCTCCGACACCTATAAAGGTCGGGCAACGATTATCAGCAACATGACCAGTCCGCCCCTGCCGGTGTTCAGCGATGACTACCTGCTGGGCTACGCCACCAACAACAGCGTGTTGCGCGCCTCCGCGCCGTACGACGAATCGATCCAGGTGCCCCTGCAGGGAGACCTGGCGAACAACACGGTGGCCACCGGCGGGTTCCTGAAGCCGGGCTTCTGGAACCAGACCACCTACCTGGCCAACCGGCTGGGTTCCCCAACCATTGAAGTGGTGGCCCTGCGGAACGCCAATTCGCCGTTCAACGGGTTCGACCAGATTTTCGTGACCAACAATGGCGCAACAGTTCAGGACAACGTGACTATTTTCGTGGACGGTTGCGATCCCTTCGTGATCGGCACGATGGCCCCGGGACAGGTATGGTCCACGACCGTTCCCGCGGGACGCAACGTGTTGGCGTATACCCAGTTGCAGGCGTCCATCAACGAGTCGCAGATCAACACCTACCTTGGCGCCTCCTTCACGCTGACCGCAACCGTCAGCGGTGGCGCGACGCCCCGGGTGACGCGGTGGCGACGCAATGGCCTTACCGTGACGAGCGGCTGGGACCAGTACACCTTCACGGTTAACCCGGTGCTGGCCTCGCACGCCGGGCAGTATACCCTCGAAGTCACCGACGGCGTGGGCCAGGTGGTGGTGACCGATCCGCCCGTGCCGGTCACGGTCAATGCGCCGGTGAGCATCACGACGCAGCCCCAGAGCGCGTCGATCGTGCAGGGGGGTAACGTGGTGTTCACCGTGGCCGCCACGGGTGGCTACCCGCCGTTGAGTTACGACTGGCGCAAGGATGGCGTGAGCCTTGGAAAGCCCAGCCTGCCGTACCTTGCCCTGGGTCCGGTTACCCCGGCGGACGCGGGCACCTACGATGTGGTTATCACGGACGCCCTTGGCGTGCCGGTATTCGGGCAGGTGACCAGCGCGGGGGCGGTACTCACGGTGACCACGCCGCTGGCCATCGCCGCGCAGCCGGTTTCGGTGATCGCGTACGCAGACGAACCCCAGGCCGTGTTCAGCGTCACGGCCCAGGGTGGCACGCCGCCGTACGCGTACACGTGGCTGAAAGACGGCACGCCGCTGCCCCCGGCGGAACAGCCGAACGGTCCGACCCTTACCCTGAACGCGCCCCTGGCGTCCCGCGCGGGCTCCTACCGTTGCGTGGTGACCGACAACTACGCGCCTCCCGCCGAGGTACAATCTGATCCGGCCACCCTGACGGTCTATCCGCGGCTGGTGATCACCACGCAGCCCCAGGGCGGCAGCTTCGAGCGCTTCACCAGCACCACGCTGGCCGTGGCCGTCACGGGTGGCGCGCCCGGCCGGACCTACCTGTGGCGCAAGGACGGCGTGCCGCTGCCCGTCGAGCAGCAGCCGCAGACGTGGGCCCTGGCGCTCAACAACCTGCAGTACGCGGATGCGGGGGCCTACGACGTGGTGGTCTATGACGGCTACAACGACCAGGTAACCTCCTCGCCCGCCGTGATCACGGTGACGCCGCCGCCGGCGTTGACCATTACCGCGCAGCCCCAGGGCGGCACGGCCAAGATCGGCGCGTCGTGGGTATTCGCCGTGCAGACCACCGGCGGAGAAGGCGCGATCACTTACCAGTGGAAGTTCGACGACGGCTCGGGTCCGGTGAACGTGGGCACCAGCCAGCCCTACCTGTTCCTGACGAACCTGCAGGCGAACATGGAAGGGGTATACTGGGTTGAGATCACGGACGAAGCGCGTACCGTGACATCACAACCCGCGCAGTTGACCCTGGTCAGCCAGCCGCTGATCCAGATCACCGGGCAGCCGCAATCGACCCAGGCGCCGGCGGGCGGCAGCGCCACGTTCACCGTGGCCGTCACGGGTGGCGTGTACCCGCTGCAGTTCACGTGGATGTTCGATGACGGCTCCGGTAACCCGCCGGTACCGGTGGGCGACAACGCGCCGACCCTGACCCTGACCGACCTCACGCGGGCCCAGTCCGGCACGTACTACGTGGAGGTCAGCGACCAGTACGAGACGGTGACGTCTGACCCGGCCACGCTGTTCGTCACGCTGGCCATCACGGCGCAGCCCCAAGGGGCTACCGTGCGGGCGGGCGATCCCATCGAGTTGTCGGTGGTGGCCGATGGCGGGACGGGTACCCTCCACTACCAGTGGAAGTTCGAGCGGTCCGGCGAGAAAGCGGTGGTCAACGTCGGGGACGACAGTCCCACGCTGTACATTTCCGAAGCCTCGGCGGAAGACGCCGGCAATTACTGGGTGGAAATCTCCGACGATAACACCTTCGTGGTCAGCGACCCGGCGACCATCATCGTGCTGACCGAGCCGGGGGTCCCGGTAGGCGGCGCGGGCCTGCTGGCCTTCCTGGGCGTGGCGATCAGCGCGGCCGGGGCGGGCATGCTCCGCCGGAAACGGCCGGGCCGCGCGTAGCGCGCCTGTAGTGCTTCCCTCCAGGTCGCCCCGGACAGCCCCCTGTCCGGGGCGATCGCATTGAAGTCCACGCGCGGTCTGGCGCAAATCGGGACTGGCAACCTGGCTCCGCTTCCCTGTCGACGGATACGCCGGATCACCTGCCGGACGGCACGCGTCACGCGGAGACGACAGCCACCGCGGCTGAATTGAGCAACCGGTCCGCCGGGGAGACCGTGTCAGCCGGTGAGGCGGTTAACCGTTTATTCCCTGGTATATTCGATGTCTGCTTCTTCGAGGGGTTCGTAAATGGCGTTACGTACCCAGGTCGCTTCGAAGCCTTCCTTGGACATGCCCTCGACGTGGATGCGCACCCTGCCACCGTCGGACTTGTCAGCGAGTTTAGCGATAGCAGAGAACGACTTGTAGACCTGTGCCCCCGTCGCTTCGAAGGTAAGAGCGATCCGTCGCTCGCGGGTGACGGTGTCTCCTCCTGTTGAGGCGGGTGGGACAGGAACCCAGCCCTCGGTGCCTCCGGTGGTGGGCTCCTGTACGCGATCTCCTGACGGGCCAGTTGCTGGAAGCCCTACCGCCGGAGTCGGGATCGCGCCCGGTTCCATCAGGAAGCCGGTCTCGAGGTCGATTTCGTCCTCGGCGACCCTTTTATTTATGACGACCTTTTCGCGGTTCACCTGGAACTTTCCATCGGGGCCCAGGCTGGGCGTGGGGCCACTGGTATACGCGAAAATTCCTTCCTCAACGCCGCGCGCGATCCCTTTGCGCAGCACGGCCGCGGATTCCAGGCGGGGTGGCGTGATATCCCGGAAAAACGATTCAAGCACATCGGATACCTTGATGCCCTGGATCGGTGGCTCTCCCTCGTTTATAGATTCGCCGAGCCGCACGCGCTCGACGATCTTCCGCGGCGTCACCGACCCATAAAGCCGAGGGGTCCCCACGCTGGTAAGCAACTCCAAGACGCGCTCGTGGACGCCGATCGCCTGAAGTGGTTTGCCTCCTCGTTCCACCTTTTCAAGGCTCACCTGACCCTCCACAACCTGGGGCAGCCAGACGGCCGAGTACAGTTCCCGGAAACAGGATTCCACCGTGGCGGTTTCGGTCTGTCGTCTTTCCCGGAGTTGCTCCAGTTGATCCCTGGTAAGCCGGAACTGGTTTCTCTGGTTTTCGACGCGCTCGATGGCCAGCAGGTACCGCACGGCCCGCCGCAATGCCTCAATCTGTCGCTTATCCGGGATGGCAAGGCCGAGACCGTTGCGGAAGCGCCGCGGACGATCCCCGTATCTGGTCAGGTACTCCAGGGCCTTGCGTTCCTGTTCGGTCGCCGGCTCGGTGGCGAACTCGAGGGGCAGGTAGGCAACCAGGAACCGGGGTTCGCCGTCTGGGATGTCCTGGCTTTGGGCCGGCCACACGATGGCGGAGTGGTGTCCCGCGAGGCGCGTATCCAGCAGGGTCTTGATCTTGTCGCGCACCGGTCCTTGTACCCCCGCGCGGATTTCCTCGCGGCTGATGGACTGTTCCGCGTCCTCGACCAGCTTGGTGACGTTGGGATCCTTCTTGAAGCAGTACCGGACGCCATCGTAATGCAGGTACAGGCAGGTGTTGCGCAGTTGCGACAGGACGGCCGTGGCGGTGATGTTGTCCAGGTCGGGATCGACACAGGCTGCCAGCAACTCGTTTTCCGTGACCCCAGGCGGCAAGGTTTCCGTGCCTTCCTCGCCTTGCCGTCGCAGTCCCCCGAACGAATACAGGAGGATGGCGGTGGCGAGACGGGTGGCGGGTCGCACGCTGGCGAGCGTGGGCTGCTCCTTTGCCAGCCGTTCGTCGATGCGCCTGGCCCGGGCGTTGGGCCCCTCGATGTCCGCCGTGATGACCGGGTCGTACTCGTTTTGCGCCCCCAGTTCCTTGAGCATTTTGACCCGCACGTCCCCGTCACCCAGGGGGATGTCGCCGGGGCCGAGGAGGGCCCGGGCGCCTCCCCGCTTTTTGAGGGCATGCATGCAGGAGGCGAGGAACCGCAGGGCGCCGCGGGTGCGTTGAAAGGCTTCCACCGCGGTCCAGCGTTCCCGCATGATATCGATGAGCGCGGGATGAAACGGGTAAGCCGCGCGCATCCGGTCCAGCAGCTGGAGGCTTTCTTCCTCGGCACGGCGCGCCTCGACGTCGGACGCGGCATGGGCGCGCCACGTGCTCTGCAGGGCTTCCTGGTACGCCGTGGCCACCTCGGTGATGGCCGAGGTATCGGGATGGCTGGCCAGCAACCGGCGTTGCAGGACCGCCAGCACCTCGTCTCCCGTAACCGGTTCCCGGAGCTGGTCCACCCGGGAGGCCAACTTGTCGATTTCGGCCAGCAGCCCCTCGTTGCCCAGGGATTCCCTGGCGCTCCAGGTGAGGGAATAGACCAGGGCGGCCTTGTCGCTCCCGGCCACTTCCACGGTCAGGTTCTGGAAGAAATCCTTCGCCTGGCGCTGGAGGGTGGAGTCAAGGACACTGACCGCCGCCGCGCGCTCCATGTACTTGAGTACTTCGTCAAGCAGAATCAGCACGGGCCGGCCGCCCGCCCCCCTGGTAAGCAGGTCACGGATGACGTCGCCTCCCGGTGCCACCCGGTCCCTGTCGTGATCGGCGACGAGAGGGAAGGCCTTTTCGGGGTCGATCTGCCAGGCAATCCATCCCCACATGGTCTGGATCGCGCGGCCGTCTTCCAGCGTCTTGCCGTTACGGGCGTCGAACTTCTCGCCATCGAACACCGCCACCGCCACCTCGCCTGGTCGCGCGAAGGTCCTGGCTTCCGGAATGCCGTCCAGGGCCTCGCGGCTTCGCGCGGCGTGATACAGTGCCGCCAGCGTGTGCGATTTCCCGCCGCCGAAGGGCACCCTGAGTTTCAAAACCCGGTTATATCCGGGCTTGCCGGACAACGAGGCCAGCACCTCGTCCAGCAGCCTTCGGAGGTCCGTGGTCAGGTAGGTGGCCCGGAAGAAGGCTTCCGGGTCCCGGTTCACCGCGGGAACCTGGGGGTCTCCCGCGGCGATGGCGCCAAGGTCGATGGCGAACACTGCCTCGGTCAGCGCGCCCGATTCCACGTCAGGGTGCAGCCTGACCAGTTCAGTCCAGGGACGAAGCACGCGCGTATTCATGAATGGTTCTCCGGTGGTTCTCTAAAATCCCAGTTTCATCTGGCCGGTCTTCGCGTCGATTTCTGACAGCCGCTGGTCGATCAGCGCCCGCCAGTTGGCCAGGAGTTTCTTGAGCGCGGACGCCTCCGCCGGCGTGGTCGACACGACGCGTTCCGGCGCCTCCTCCGTCCTGCCTTCCAGGGCGGTCCCGGACAGGGTCTGGGCCAGCAGGCGCAACCGGTCCCGGTCTGGCTTCTCCTCGTCCAGGAACGCGTTCAACCCGCGCGGATCATTTTCCAGCAGCCACAGGACGCGGTGCAAGGTGTCAATCAGCGGAACGGCCCCTTCGGGACCCTTTGCCTTGCCCAGTTGCGGGTCGCTGCCGCGTTCGCTGAAATCCCGCAGCCGGTAGGTTCCCTTCTGTTTCGCGACAAGGGCGTGGTTGCCGCTGGATAAGCCGTTCGGGCCCTCCAGCTCCACGCGCTGGCCGTAGGTGAAGACGATGGCCTCGCCCGCGTCCATCGCGGCGGTGCCGTAGGTGTAGCGCCAGAGCAGGTAGAACCGGCTCGGGCCGTCCACCGCGGCTACCCCGCTTCCGGTCAGCCCGAACACTTTTTCGAGGAGCGTCTCGAGCACGAGTCCTTCCACCTCGGCCAGGAACTTCTCGGCCGGGACCGCCTCGCCGTTGGCGTATTCCACCCGGGAGAAGCCGGTATACGCCCGCAGCCCCGCGCCCACCGCCGCGATGACCAGGTCCGCGCCGGTAATGCCCATTTTCCAGAGCGAATCGACCCGCTCGCGCACGATTCGATCCAGTTCGGGCCGGACCTCGTTCTCGTAGGAACCCACCCTTGGTGGCACCGGTCGCTGGCCTGTGCCCTGGTCCACAGGCGAGTCGCCCGTGCTACTTTCGCGTTTGCGGGCGACGAGGAAGATGCTGGAGGCGAGCGCGGCAGTCTCCATCGCGATGAGCCGCGCTTTCATCTCGGTATCCAGCGGCCAGGCCTCGGTCACGGTGAAGCCCGCCTGCCGGATCGCGTCCACCAGCGTGGACCAGCCGAGCGTGGTCTTGTGGGCATAGACCACGACCATCGAGCCGCCGGGTTTCAAGACCCGATTTGCCTCGGCAAAGGCCTGCGCCATCATCCCCTCATACGCGCGTTTCGCCTCGGTCTGGCTTTTGTGCCGCCAGGGTGAGGCAACCGCCTCCTGCTTCTTCGGGGCAACCTCCGTGCCGAAATGTTCCGGGTAAAGATCTCCGATCGTCCGTTTCAGCCAGACAAAAAAGAAGTCGGAAAGAGACGCGTACTGTATGTTGTCGTAGTAGGGTGGGTCGGTGATGACCGCGTCAAAGAAGGCATTGGACCACGGAAGCGCCGTGGCTGAACCGCGTTTGACGGTGGCAGGGAGGCCGGAACCGGCTTGGGCGTCGGCTACGCTGGCAATCCAGTCGAGGGCGCCCGCGGCGCCTCCAGACCCCTCTCCAATTGGGTTCAACTCAACGAAATCCCAGACCATCGGCAGCGCCTGTCTGCCAAAAGTGTTTCCGAGTATTTCCCTAGTATTGTGCCAGTGACACAGCGCGGAGTTATAGTCTGCCTGCCGATCTACCAGCACCCCCAAATACGTCCCCACCGCCTTGGCCCTCTCTTGGCTCATGGGTGGCGCAGTCGGCTCCCCTGTGGCGGGCAGGCCAGTGGCCTGTCCCACCATGGTTTGACAGGCCTCCCTTACCGCGGCGGCGAAGGTGAGCAGGCAGAGCATCTGGCGAGGGGTGAAAAGTTCACTAAATGTTTTAATGCCAAAACCCCTGCCGGCAACAGTAGTAGGATCATTCGTATCCATTGGCTCGTTCGGCACCGTCAGCCCCGTCCGGTGGCATAGCGCCTCGATACGCTTTTGGACGGCCTCGTCATCGGGCAGGTATTGCGGGTAGTCATCCGCGGACAGGTAGATCTTCCCCTGCCTGCTCGGCCGGGTGCAGACAATGGCCATCATCTGTTGGGACAGGCGGCCCGCCTGTCCTTCCTGCTTCACGTAATCGCTGTCCGCCACGGTCCCGCAGAATGGGCAGGAGGCGTTGCCGGCCTTGGAAAATGCCGCCGGGTCGAAGCCGAGGCCCGCTTCCGTGGGGCTTTCCACCACCTCGAATCGGACCTTCTTTTCGCCTTTCGGCGCGATCATCCTGAGCGCCACGTAGTGGTCCTTCTTCTTGCAAAGCCACGTCTGGCGCACGAGCGGCACGGTCGCGCCGCAGGCGGGGTTCTTGCAGCGTACCGTCCGAGTCCAGAGGTAAGCGACGGGCACGAGGTATCCGGGATGGATACTTTCCTTGTCTGGAGATAGCCACATTTCGGACTGGACCGCCGGTCTGTTCCCCTTGTACTCGGGGTCGGGGATGAGCGGGTAAAGGTCGCCGATCTCGGCCTTGACCTTCTTGATCACCCATTCGCCCCAGTAGCGGACCTCCTCGGCCAGGCCGCCCCAGGTCGTTTCGCCCTTTGCATTCCTGGGGCCGGTCATGCCGCGGGCGTTGGGGTCAGGCTTGCCGAACTGCTGCGGGTACACCAGGGTGCAGAGCTCGATGATGTGGGCCACCGGGTTGAGGTCGAGGGCGTAGGCTTCGCACCCGAGCCGCAACGCCTCCAGCGGGATGGCCCCGCCGCCCGCGAACATGTCCAGCACCCGGGGGCGCGGGGCCCGGCCTGCCTCGATGTCCGTTGCCGTGACCTGCCTGCCGGTCTCGATGGTCAGCCGCTCCGCGTGGGCTTCGAGCATGTGCCGCCGCGCCTTGTCGATCACGGCAGGGTTACCCGGATACTTGCAGAGTTGCTCGATGAACCTGGCCGCGTTGGCCCGGCCAAGGCCCTGCTTATTGTGGTCGGGGGCGTTTTCCGGGACGAACCGCGACACCGGCACCAGCGCGCCATATACCGCGGCGCGACACGCCACCAGGGGCCGGCGCGCCCACCAGATGTGCAGGGTCGAAATGTGCCCCTTGCGCACGGACTTCTCCCGGGAAGCCTCGGCGCTGATGACCTGGATGGGCAGAAAGTCTTCAATGAGGCTGCGTTCGTCTGGCACGTTGGATCTCCTTTTCAGACTGGGATGGCACGGAGTATTTCCATTCTACCCCTGTATCCATACCTGCCAAAACGTGATCGGCGGAACGGGGTGACTTCCGCGCAGTCAACAGACGGCCCTGTCCTGGCAGGTGGCAGGACCGCCATGCCGGCCGGAGACATGAAACGTCGCGGCCCCTGGTTCCAGGTTGGCGACGCCTTGTGATCCGAACTGGCCGGGCAAAACCAGCCTTCACGGTGTGGCCTCCCCTTGGCGCGCGACGGTCGCTAATGCCCCCGCCGGAATCTCGTAGTACCGTGCCGTCACGACCTCCTGCTTGGCGTGGTCGAGCCGCGCGAAGGGATTCTGGATCCGGACCAGTTCTGGCGTCTCGCCCAGGGGATCCCAGACCACGTAGAGCCAGTAGGTGTCGGCCAGTTGCGCCGCCTTGAACCACTCGTTGGTGGTCAACCGTATCGGCTGCCCGCGCCGACGGCCCTTGACCTCGATTCTCTTGACGATCACTTCCCCCGTGGCGGGGTCCGCGATCCTGTGCGCGCGAATATCGAACCCCAGTTTCAGGTGGCCGACCCGCTCGATGCGGTCCTCGGGGAAGCCCTCCGCGACCAGGGCTTGAATCACGAGGTCCTCCGCCGCCATTTCGCTCTGCCGGCGAACGTTCGGATCGAGTTCTTCGGCAAGGTCCGGGAACTGCTCCCGCGCCCCGGCATCGGGTGGGAACACAACGGCCGTGCCCACGTGCTTGACCGGCCCGGTCCGCGCCACCTCCAGGCGATTTAACCCCTCGAAGCGTTCCTCCTGCGCGCGCTCCAGTTCAGCCACGTATTTTTTGGCCTCTTCGGCGGCCAACGTATAATCCGGGTTGTTCGCCGCTTCGCCGGCAAGATACATGGCCCGCTCCTGGGCGCGCCGGATCCGGGCCTGGAACGACCTTTGCAGGTATTCCCGGCAAACCTGGGCGAAATGCTGCCGCTCCTGCTGACACCGGTCACGGCACTTGCGCTGATAGGTCGCCTTGAGAAAATCGGCCGCCGCCTGCGTGGAAATGGGATCGATCTCCCGCGGAGGAGACGGATGCGCCACGAGGTTGAGCAGCGTGGCGTTCGGGATCACCTCGTGGCACCCGTCCACTTCCTGGACGGCCACGAGTTCCCCGTAGATTGGTATGCTGTTTCCCCTGGAGTCGTACCCCCGGATCAGGATCTCGAAAAAATGGATCCGGTAGGGCTTGTCACATAAGGGATCAACGTAAAAAGCCGTGCCTCCCACCAGATTCGCGAGACAGGTGTTGAGTTTCTCATCCACCGCCGCGTACAGGGGATGTCCGGGCACCATCAGCACGGCGTCCAGGTGCGCGTTCTGTTCGAGGTGTTCCTTGTGAAAGGTTACCTTGCGGTAGGATGGTTCGGCTTTTCCGAATTTCTGAACGGCCTGGAGCCGATCAGACCGCAGTTCCTCGCGGACATGCTCGATGCGCCACAGCCCATCGGCTCTCGCTTCCACCCGGAGCCCCACCTCGCGGGCGGCGGCCAGGAACTGAGCCTCTACATACCGCGGCATCAGCCGGCGTTCCTCGACCTCGAGGTTGCGCTGCTGGAACGCCGAAAAATCCACGTGACTGCGCGCAAGCGCGATCCCGGTGGCTTCCTCGTACGCCTTGAATTTTTCCGGGTCAATGCGGTCAATCTGGTCCAGGTACTCATCCAGGCGTTTTGGATCACAGGCCGCTTCGCGCAGGATCTCCGGCAGGTTTACGTCGTTCAGGGACAGCACTTCGCCGATCACGTCGAAAACGCGTCCTTCCAGGGCGTCCCGCATCTGGTTAAGTTTTTCCAGGAGCCGCTGCAGTATCCGGCCTTCCACGATGGGACTGCCGTCCACGGAATCCGTGGCCACGAAGTTAAACACGTACACGTCCCGCTCCTGGCCAATCCGGTGAATGCGACCCAGGCGCTGTTCCAGTCGCGTGGGATTCCAGGGCAAGTCGTAGTTGATCATCAGGTGACAGAACTGGAGGTTGATCCCTTCACCGGCGGCCTCTGTCGCCACGCATACCTGCGCGCCGGTCCTGAATACTTCCTGGGCCTGCTTGCGTTCATGGGGGTTCATGCCGCCGTGAATTTCGCAGGTGGTATATCCCCAGCGCTGCAGGTGCTCGCGCAGGTAAACAAGCGTGTCCCGGTGCTCCGTGAAAATCAGGAGCTTGCCCCGTCCGTCCCGCAGTTCCGCGAACTGCGCGTCTTCGAGGCACTTTCTTAACGCGGCCAACTTGGAATCGCTCGCGTTTTCGCGTACCCTGCGCGCCTGCTCCACGAGTTCCTTGAGGGCGGAAATTTCCCTCCGCAACGTATCCTGTTCTTGCGCCTCCGTGTACCCCTCCACGAGGTTATCCCGTTCCGCGTCGTCCAGATCGTCCTCGTCCACTTCGGCATCCGGCATACTCCGATTCAGCATGCCTAGCCGACGGGCGCGCGCGGCCGGATCGAGCGACTCCAGTTCTTTCCACAGGTCTTCCTGCTTTTGCAGCCGTCGCTTGAGCGACTCGTGAATGGCACAGGTGGAACTCACCAGTCGACGTTGCAGCACGGTCCGGGTCAGCGCCGCCGAGGACCGCTTCTGCCCCGTCTGCTGCGGGATGAATTCGTTGATGTAAGCGGCAACGCTCTTGTAGAGGGCGTATTCTTCCTGGTTTAACTGGAAGGTAACGGTGCGGGCATGCCGATCCGGGAAAAGACGTCTCCCATGTATGTCCTTGAGGTCTTCCTTTAGTCTCCGGATCGCCCACGGTGAATCCTTTCCGAGTCGGAACACGTCCTTGCGAAGGTTGGCGGCCTGGTTTTCCAGGTGGTGCGGTTCCGGAAACAGGTCAGGATCAATCAGCCGGAGAAAATGGCCGAACTTGTCCTCATCCCCATGGTGGGGCGTGGCGGTCAGCAGGAGTACGTGATCCGCCTGCGAAGTGAGCCGGAACGCCAGGTCATAACGTTTCGTCGTCACGGCCCGGTTTTCCGGGCGCTTTACTCCTCCAGTGGCGGTCCGCGCGGAACACTTGTGGGCTTCGTCGATAATTACGAGGTCCCACCGCTGTCTGCACACGCGATCGCGCACTTCTTCCTGCTTGGCATAATCAATCGAGGCAATGATCTGGGAAGAACGTTCCCATGGATCCACCAGTTGCTGCTGATCGACCGCGGAAAAGACAATATCGAAAGGTTCTCCAAACCAGCGCAACATCTCGTCCTGCCACTGGATGGTGAGGGGCGCGGGGCACAGAATGAGCACCCGGTCAATCGCTCCGCGCAGCTTGAGTTCCTTGATCAGGAGTCCCGCCATGATGGTCTTGCCTGCCCCAGGGTCATCGGCCAGCAGAAACCGAAGCCTGGGTTGCGGCAGCATCACCTGGTATACCGCCTCAATCTGGTGCGGCAGGGTGCGAATCCCCGAAATGCTTACGGCGAACTGCTGGTCATGGGCATAGGCCAGTCGAATGCGGGCTGACTCTATAAGGAGGCGAAGTTTTTCAGCGTCCACGGGGGCGTGGGACGGCACTTCGTCAGCGCCCTGCGCGAGAAGGGCCGTCGCCTCGTCGGCGGAAATCACCGCTTCCTCCAGAGAACCATCAGGCAGACGAACGCGACACTCGTAACCTGCCGTATCATCCGGACCCAGTGGTCGCGCGTCTTCCAGGACCACGGGTACTTCGAAATGCCCTTGCAGCACAATTTGTTTTCCTCTCAGTGTCGTGAGCAAAGCATTACCCATTTGCGTCCCTTTCCCGTGAAAGCGGTTTCAACGTGGATCCATCGTGCCGACGCGCGAGGACTGGCTTGCTAGCGATGAATGAGGAATTCCCGGGAACCGTTTTCCGGCCTGTTGCTCCCGTGGCGCCACCTCCGGGCCCGGGACCTTGCCGTTCGGACCGTGCCCGCAGGGCGGCGCTGGCGCTACCCGCGGGAGGGCGGGCAGGCCACGCGTCGATGACCAGGACATCCCCCGCGTGTTCAATCATGGTACGTACCCCCTCTGCCGCAAGGCAGACTCCGGGATTATACCACGCCAGGCGGGCCGGGTTACCGGCGCGCCACGCCATCCACCACATTATGGCACCATGATGGGTGGTGACGGGACGCGTCGACCAGAGGCGGCGGCAAGGTATGATAAGTTTCTGATTCGCGGCCCGGGAGAACCACGGCAGGGATCACGGAAACGGCGCGTGGAAAGCAGGCCGTCCGGGCCTGCCGCGGGCGCGTGTTTTGTCCGTGCCGCGCAGGGCGTCATGATCACCCCCCCGGTTGGGCCCCGAAACCACGGGGTAACCGAGATTCGGGAAGAGATCGCCCAGGTTGAACGACCGCGTATGGCCATTCAGGGTCTGGCTACCACCCAGTCCTCGCACAGAACCTCGGTCTGTTCCAGCACAAGCTCGGTAGCCTGTTCCTGCTTATCCGGCGGATAACCGTACTGGCGCAGGATACGTCTGACCAGCACCCGCAGTTGCGCCCGGGCGTTCTCGCGCCGGCTCCAATCCACCGAAACGCTCTTGCGCACCCTTTCCACCAGTACCTGAGCGATTTGCTTTAGGACCTGATCGCCCAGTACCTGCACCGCGCTGTCGTTGGAAGCCAGCGCGTCGTAGAAAGCGGCTTCGTCGTCGGACAACCCGAGCGTTTCACCGCGCCGCGCGGCCTCCCGCATCTGCTTGGCGATGGCGATGAGCTCTTCAATCACTTGCGCCGCCTCGATGGCGCGGTTGTGATACTTGTTGAGCGCCTGTTCCAGCAATTCCGAGAAGGTCCGCGATTGCACGACGTTCTTGCGCAGGCGCACTTGTATTTCGTCCTGAAGGAGCTTCTTCAGTGTCTCAACAGCAAGATTCTTCTGAGGAAGTGCCCGGACTTCGGCGAGGAACTCATCAGAAAGGATGGAGATATCCGGCTTATCCAGACCCGCCGCAGCGAAGATGTCCACCACCTCGCGGCCCGCGACCGCCTGAGAAACGAGCTGGCGAACCGCTGCCTCGATCTCCTCCGGCGCGCGCTCGGCAGCACTCACCGTGGCCCTGATCAGGGATACGCGGATTTCCTGGAACAGGCCCACTTCGTCGCGGATGGCCAGCGCCTCCTCATGTGGCACGGCCAGGGCAAAGGCTTTGGAGAGCGCCGCCACGGCCTGCAGATAGCGCTTCTTGCCGTCCTCCTGCGCCAGGATGAAGTCCATCGCCTGGGCGATGCCCTGCAGGCGAGCCTGTGAAGCAGCAGTGAGGAGCCGCCGGTAGTCGAATCCGTGCAGGATACCGCAGACGACCTCGTACTTCTCTTTCATCACCGCCACCGCCTCGGCCTGGTCGATGGCGGCCTTGCCACGCCCGCCGATGTCCGCGTAGACCGCCAGCGCCTTCTTGAGCGAATCGGCGATGCCCAGGTAGTCCACCACCAGCCCGCCCGGCTTGTCCCGGAACACCCGGTTCACTCGCGCGATCGCTTGCATCAGGTTGTGTCCGCTCATGGGCTTGTCGATGTACATCGTGTGCAGGGGTGGCGCGTCGAAGCCGGTGAGCCACATGTCGCGCACGATAACCAGCTCCAACTCGTCGTTCGGATCCTTGAATCGGCGGGCACTTCGTTCCTTGTTTCGCACGTGCGCCTGCCAGTCGGGCGGATCGGACGCCGAGCCGGTCATCACCACCTTGATCTTCCCTTTGGCGTCGTCGTCGCTGTGCCAGTCTGGGCGAAGCGCGGTGATGGCCTTGTACATCTCCACGCAAATGCGGCGGCTCATGCAGACGATCAACCCCTTGCCCAGCATCGCCTCGCGCCGCCGCTCCCAGTGGCGCACCAGGTCTTCCGCAACGAGCCGGATACGCTTCTCGGCGCCCACCAGGGCTTCCAGTGATGCCCACTTGTTCTTGATCCGCTCGCGCCGGACTTCATCTTCCTCGGCTTCGGTGATTTCCTCGAACGTTTCGTCCAGGCGTGGTTTTTCCGCCTCGTTCAGCTCGATCCTGACCAGTCGGCTTTCGTAGTAGATGGGCACCGTGGCGCCGTCTTCCACCGCGCGTTGAATGTCGTAGATGGAAATGTAGTCGCCAAAGACCGCCCGGGTGTTCCGGTCCTCCTTTTCGATGGGCGTGCCGGTGAAGCCGATGAACGACGCGTTGGGCAGCGCGTCGCGCATGTGGCGGGCGAAGCCGTCGATAAAGTCGTACTGGCTGCGATGGGCCTCGTCGGCGATGACCACGATGTTACTGCGGTCGGACAAGCGCGGATACGCGTCGCCCTTGTTCTCGGGGAGGAATTTCTGGATGGTGGTAAAGATCACGCCGCCCGAGGCAACCTGGAGAAGTTCCCTAAGGTGGGCGCGGTTTTCCGCCTGCACCGGCGTCTGGCGCAGAAGTTGCTTGTTGGCGGCAAAGGTTCCGAAAAGCTGGTTGTCCAGGTCGTTGCGGTCGGTGATCACGACGATGGTCGGGTTCTGCATCGCCGGATGGCGGATCACCTTACCGGCGTAAAAAACCATGGTCAGGCTCTTGCCCGACCCCTGCGTGTGCCAGATCACGCCGGCGCGCCGGTTGCCGAGCGTCGCGCTGTATCCCGCCCCCGGCTCCCGCACCGCGAACGGATCGGCCGCTTCGGCCTCCGCAAAACGGGCGTAAAGCGCCCCCGCGTCGGCTTCTATCCCACAGGCCATGAGCGTAGAAGCCAAGGCCTGATTGACCGCGTGGTACTGGTGGTAACCCGCGGCCTTCTTGGCCATTCCCTCCGTGCCCTCGTCCGCCTGCTCGAAGGTGACGAAGTTGAGCACGTAGTCGAGGAAGCGCCGCGGCTCGAACATGCCGCGGATCAGGGTCTTCATCTCCGGCTGCGGCACGCCTTCGCTCTGCTTTTCGTTGCCGGGCTCCCGGTAGAGATCGGTACCATCGATGGTGCGCCAGGGCATGAATCGGTCCCACTCGGCAGTCAGGGTGCCGAAGCGGGCCTGCATGCCGTCGGAAATCGCCAGGATTTCGTTGTAGACGAAGAGCGACGGGATTTCTTGCTGGTAGGTCCGGAGCTGGTTGAAGGCATGGCGGATCGTTGAACGGGCCGTGCCGGGATTCTTCAGTTCGATCACCACCAGCGGCAGGCCGTTGACGAAGAGCACGAGATCCGGCCGGCGCTCCTGCCTGTTCTCGATCACCGTGAACTGGTTGACCGCCAGCCAGTCGTTGTGTTCCGGGTGTTCGACGTCCAGCAGCCACGCCTTGCCGTGGCGTTCCCCTGCCGGCCCCATCCAGGACACGTCCACGCCGTCGGTGAGCATCTGGTGGAAGCGGCGGTTGTTCTCGATAAGCGCCGGGCTTGCGGGTGTAAGCACCGTGCGCAGGGCTTCTTCGATGGCATCCGTTGGCATGTCCGGATTGATGCGCCTAAGCGCCCCGAGCAGGCGTGCCTGGAGCACCACATCCGCGAAGTGCTTTCGCTCCGGGCGGTCACCATCGGGCGCGATATCCGACCCGACGGCGGTTTGCCAGCCGAGGTCCCGGAGTTCGTCCAAGGCGAGTTGTTCGATGTCGTCTTCGGTCATGGTCGCCATGGTCGCTCTTTCTCCGGATTGGTCGCGTCCGGATTCTCCCGATCATAGGCCCAGCGTTCCGGGTTATCGGCGATGTACTGGCGGACGCGGTTCAGGGATTCGTTGTTACGGATGATGTGTTCGTAATAATTACGTTGCCAGACGGGCATGCCAGGGGTACCCCGCAGGATGTTGATGCGTTTGGTGGTGACGGATTTGAACAATCGCACAATGGTTGGAATGGAATCCGATATGGGTTTGCCGAACCGTTCCACGGTAGGGGCACATGGCGTGGACGTAGGGACACATGGCGTGGATGTAGGGGCACATGACGTGGACGTAGGGGCATATGGCGTGGATGTAGGGGCACGTTGCAACGTGCCCCTACCATCGATCAATACAATAATCCCATGCACGTGATTGGGCATAACCACAAACGCGTCCAGAACAACACCTGGTCGCAACGCGGCGGTTTGCAACCATTCATCACGAACGATTCTTCCCGTTTCATTTAACCGCATTTGGCAATCCACCACCTTACCAAACAGGCATTTCCGGTTGGCCGTGCAGATTGTGATGAAATACGCGCCGGGCTGGGTGTAATCGTATCCTTGCAACCGGATGCTGCGGCGGTGGTGAAGGTCAGGATCGTATTTCACAGCGCATCCTCCAGAATCTTCTCCACATCCGGCACGCGCAACTCGCCGGAAATGAGTCTGGGCAGCAGCGTGTCGCGCAGGGCGGCGAGGGTGCGGGATTCTTCCTCAAAAGAGAGGATATTCTCATCTATTGGATAAGCTAGTTTTTCAAACAAGGATATGATGTCAGGTCTGGGAGAAATACTTGAAAGATTTTGAAATTGTTTCTTGTTGATTGCACCAAATACGGTACCTTCAGCTCCGTAGATCTTTAGTTGTTCAGCAAGTACTAGTATTGCATAATAATAAGTATATGATCTGCTTCCTGATTTATGACGGAGCGCGGCAACGCCTCGACCAATGCAGCAGGTTTCATATGCCATGTTGATGTCACCAACGGGGGCACGAACGCTTACCAGCGTGTTACCAGTATGTGCTATTCGCGTTGGGGCAGTACAATAAACCCGGCTTGATGGGTAGCGAAAACCAAAGTCACGTCGACCCTGGAAAAAAGGAAGCCCTTTGCCTTCTTCGTTATAAGTTGAGCCGGGAGGGGATTGTCCCATTGTTAAATCGAACTCAGACCCAATAGTTGTTGCCTCCCACCCCTCCGGGATGGGGCCCAACTCCGAATCCACGAAGCGGGCGGGGAAGAGGCGGAGGAGGTCTTCCGGCAGGCCAAGGGCGTCGGGGTTGTCGTGGTAGTGGGCGGCACACTCGGCGAATTTTTCGGGGATGGGGTTGCCCGCCTTGATGGCATTCACCACCACCGGGTCGAAGTCCACGAACCAGGACTTGAACAGCGCCTGGGCCATGGCCTCCAGCGTCTCGTGCATCCGCCGGTTCAATTCGATCTTGTCGTCCAGCGTGCCGAGGATGTGGGCTATGGCGCGCTGCTCGGGGAGGGGAGGGAGTTTTGTTGTGATGATTTTGAATGTATATCTCGTTATTGTATTAAAAACACCTCCATGAGCAACTTGTTGCATTTGCGATACTGCATGCCGGAGTGCATAGTAAACGAAATTCGTTTCGGCAATGCCTTTTTTGCCTCTGACACCATAGCAGGATTGATTGAAAGCCATCGGTTTGGCTAATTGAGCTATAGCACCAACTGTTCCACGCGCTGAGATGATGATGTCCCCCCGATTAAGAATCGTAGTAGCACTTTCAGCTAAACCTCTCTCTGTGATTGTTTTCTCTGCCGTGCTCACCCAGCGAAATCCAGAATTGAAATCACTTACAGACAGCCATGGAATATTACCTCCCCAGTATTCCGTTACGCTTGTCTTGGGCGTGCCGCCACTGATGATTTCAATCACATCAGCAAATGACACCTCTTTCCACTCACTCCCCATAGCCCAGCACCTCCAGGTTATTTGCGATGTTCATAGTGCTTTCGTCCCTTCGCTGAGGATGTTCAGATAGCGTTCGTAGGCAAAGACGCGGTTGCGCTGTTTGCCGGTGATTTCACGGACAATGCCAAGGCGTGCCAGGGCTTCCATGCTTTTGGCAACTGCCGGGAAGGTCAGCCCAGTCTGGCGGACGCCTTCGTTCAGATTCAGGAGCGGCCGCCGGCAGCAAACCTGGAACACCCGCAACGCCGAATTTGCCATGCGACCAGTCGTCTGAATCCGCCGGGCATCCTCCTGAAAAAGAGCAACCAGCCGTTGGGCGGTATCCACGGCATTCCGCGCGGTTTGGAGGACTCCTTCCAGAAAAAACTCGATCCAGGTCTCCCAGTCCCCCTCCGTCCGCACCAGATCGAGCAGCCGGTAGTATTCGCTCCGGTGTTGCTTGAAGAAAAGACTCAGGTAGAGGAGCGGCTTTTTCAGTATGCCTTCATGGTGGAGGATGAAGGCAATCAGCAGACGACCGATTCGCCCATTGCCATCCAGGAAGGGATGAATGGTCTCAAACTGGACATGGGCAAGGGCTGTGCGCACCAGCACCGGGTAGGAACGGTCATCATGGAGGAAGCGCTCCAGGGCAGCCATACACTCTTCCACATGCTCGGGCGGGGGCGGAACAAAAACAGCATTCCCGGGCCGGCTACCGCCGATCCAGTTCTGGGTGCGTCGAAACTCACCTGGTGATTTTTCGCTGCCCCGTCCCCGCGACAGCAGGACGCCGTGCATCTCGCGGATGAGCCGATTGGAAAGAGGAAAGCCTTCCTCCAGGCGTTTTATTCCATGCTCGAGCGCTGCCACATAATTGGAAACCTCTACCACATCGTCGAAGGGCACCCCTGGCGCTTCCTCCAGTTCGAAGAGCAAGAGGTCGGAAAGCGAAGATTGTGTCCCCTCGATCTGCGAGGATAGGAGCGCCTCCCGCCGCACATAGGCATAAAGGAAAAGATCGGGATCGGGCAGAAGGAGCGTGATACTGTCGAGCCGGCCGAGAGCTATCGTGGCCTGTTCCAGCAGTGGGCTTTGGGTTCGGGTAAGATCTACAGGCCGCGAAGGCGGCAGGGGGCTGGGGATAAAGGCGCGAACCTCTTCGCCACCGACAACGCGCACCTGATATTCACCGGTCACACCCCGTTTCATAGCACCTTTCCCAGTTCAACGAATGTTAAATAGCAAGTCTCGCTATTAAACGTAATGCCACGATTGTTTAATAAGCATCGGTTTTCTGCCATACCCGATGTCCTCCAGGCTGGCCCAGAAGAGTTTGTCGAGGCGGGCGGTTTGGGTTTGTTCACGCATCAGTCGTTCAGATAACCGCCAACGGCGCAGATACGCTGGCTTATCGCAACTTCTTATTTGGAAAGGTGTTACGGCCATGCCATGCTTCTTCCAGCTCATATTATTTGCGCGCGTGGTTATCCGATAACCGCGCGTGGTTATATTACGTGTGGCGCTCATAATATCGCCCCTTCTTGTCGCCGTGAGCAACAAGTTTTCCCCGTTTTTCTAATGATTTAAGCAGACGGTACGCCTGGTTTACAGAAAGGCTACAAAGTTCGGCTGCCTGGGCTCGCGTAATCTTCCGGTACGTGTCGAGGTATTTTAGAACCATCTGTTCATGCTGGAACTGCTCAAGGCCGTGTTGACGAACATAGGCAGCGGGCTTGCCCAGGCGACGGTAAGTGGCAGCCGACAGGTGCCAAGTCCGGCCTTTGCGTTCCCCCCGCGGCTCGACGAGACCCATCTCCACCAGCCGATTGAGCGTGGTCCTGGTATCGTTTTCCGGCTTCTGGGTCAGGCGGGCTGCTTCTTCCGTACTCAGCCGCCGGTTCTGCCAGAGGGCATTAAGGATAAGGAGGTCGTCCAAGCCCAAATCGCGTCCTGCTCGTGATTCCTCTGCAAGAAGGCGGACGAACTCCAGGTTGGCCTGTCCGCCAGGAAGGACTACAACAACAGCGGCCTCGTTGCTCCGCTCATAGGAAGGTACTGGCCGGCCGTTGCGCAGTTGCTCATAAAAGATGGTGTCAATGCCGCGCGCCGTGCGTTCGACAATGCCGGCCCGTTTGAACGCATCGGCCAGAAGCGGATTCCGGGGCCGTGGCGCGGTAACGAGCAGGTTGTCCAGCCGCACTCCTTCGGGGAAACCGCCGGGGTTGGAGATTTCAAGTTGGTCGGTACGCCATTGCACATGCACGGCACCCAAACGGGTATAGTCTCGGTGGATCAGGGCGTTGGCCAGAGCCTCACGGAAGGCTGCCGGCGAGTAATCCGGTACGCCGATTCGAAAAAGGCCGACCATGACTTCTTCTTCGCGATTGCGGCCAGCAAAGCGTCGCTCGCATTCTTCCATGACTCGAAGAAGCGGCCAGCGGAAGAAATCGTTGACCTCCACTCGTTGACCTACCAAGACTTGAAAAGCGACCTCGTGCGTGGGCAGAAGCCTTTTGAGCGACGCTTCTTTTCCGAACAGAAGCAGTCCCAAGACTCGGATGTTTTGAACCTTACCGTTTGCCTCGACGGCTCCCAACGCCTTGGCCAGTTCTATGTCGGGAAGATGGAGCAAGGATTGATCGCCGCCACGATTTTCCCGGATACTTCGACGAAAACGTTCGAACTCCAGAGGGTCCAGGGCATCCCAGTCGGCATCAGGCAGAACCAGTGCAGAGTAATCCTCGGCGCCCCGGTCCGCTTGCCTGGCATGCATTTCGTGAAAGAACATCGGCAGACAGCAAGGTTTGCCGTCCCCGCCGATCGCGCGGCGCAGGTACTTGCCGGCCGTTGTGGCAACAGGAGAAGAGATCGGTTGGATTTCGATAACGATGATCTGTTTATCTTGGATTGATTCCAAGGAGACGCGAGGCGTTATGGATGGCCTAGTGCGATTGGCGATAAGGGCTGCAACGCGCGCCGGATCGGTTTGACCGGATTCGTGCCGAGGACGCGCGCCTGTTACGCGCCCGTCATCTTCCACACCGATGAGCAGCCAGGCGGGAGAATTCGATGAACGATTCGCCAAGCAGACCACGGACTCAACCAACTCGTCATCCGAAAGGGATCTTTTCTCTTCCCCCTTGAACTCGATGTCCAACGTTTCGCCGGCTTCAATAAGACGTTGGATTTTTTCCGGCGTCATGGTCATTTCTCCCAGAATCCCAACTCCCTCAGGTTTTTCTCAATCGCCCCATCCAGTCGCGCCGCCTCGGCTTGCTGTTCCCTAAACTGAACCACTAGCCGTGTCATCTTCTCTTCAAATGGTTCATCAACCTCTTCCTGAGGCGCCGCTCCGACATAGCGGCCGGGGGTGAGCACATAGTCGTGCTTGCGGATGTCGTCAATCGTGGCGGATTTGCAGAAGCCGGGTATGTCCTGGTAGGGCGCCTTGCCATGCGCCCCTACAGATTTCCAGGCGTGGTAGATATCGGCGATCCGGCGGATCTCCTCGGGCGCCAGTTCCCGGTGCACACGGTCCACGAGGCGCCCCATGCGGCGGGCATCGATGAAGAGGGTCTCGCCCGCGCGGTCGCGGAAGCCTCGCTTGGGGTCTGCCTTCTTGTTCCTCGTCACGAACCAGAGGCAGACCGGGATCTGCGTGGTGTAGAAGAGTTGTCCCGGCAGGGCGACGATGCAGTCCACCAGGTCACCCTCGATGATGCCCTTTCGGATGGCCAGTTCGGCGTTGGTCGAGGTGGAGAGGGAGCCGTTGGCCATGACGAAGCCGGCGATGCCGTTGGGTGCCAGGTGGTAGATGAAGTGCTGGATCCAGGCGTAGTTGGCGTTTCCAGTGGGCGGCACGCCGTATTGCCACCGGGGATCGTCCGGGAGCCGCTCGCCGCCCCAGTCGCTCATGTTGAAGGGCGGATTGGCCAGTAGAAAGTCCACCTTGAGGTCCTTGTGCAGGTCGTTGTGGAAGCTGTCGTCGTGGTGGGGGCCGAGGTCGGCGTCGATACGGCGGATGGCCAGGTTCATCTTGCACAGCCGCCAGGTGGTGGGGTTGGACTCCTGGCCGTAGACGGCGATGTCACCTATTGTGCCGCCGTGGGCCTCCACGAACTTCTCCGACTGCACGAACATGCCGCCCGAGCCGCAGCAGGGGTCGTAGACACGGCCGCGGTAAGGCTCGATCATCTCGACCAGAAGCTGAACTACGCACTGGGGCGTGTAGAACTCGCCGCCGCCCTTGCCCTCGGCCGCGGCAAAGCGTCCGAGGAAATACTCGTACACCCGGCCGAGGGGGTCCTTGACGCCGGACTCCCTGGCCTTGAGGTCGATGTCGCCCACGAGTTTGACGAGTTCGCCAAGCCGCACCTTGTCCAGCGTGGGGCGGGAGTAGTCCTTGGGGAGCACCCCCCTGAGGGTAGGATTCTCCCGCTCGATGGCGGCCATGGCCTCGTCGATTATCCGTCCTATCGTGGGCTGGGGCGCGGCGGCCTGGATCTTCTCCCATCTGGCTTCGGGCGGTACCCAGAAAACGTTGGCGGCGAGATACTCGTCGCGGTCCTCGGGGTCGGTGTACTCCGTCTCTTGCTTGGCCTTGAGTTCCTCGTACCTTGCCTGGAAGGCGTCGGAGATGTACTTGAGGAAGATGAGCCCCAAGACCACGTGCTTGTACTCGGCCGCGTCCATGTGGCCGCGCAACTTGTCGGCCATCTCCCAGAGTTTGTTCTCAAAGCCCAGGTTGGCGCCGCTCGGTTGGTCCGTGTTCATGCTGCCTCCTCGTCATTGGCCTCTTTCCACCGTGTCGTGTCCTTGCCCGGCGGCGGGGCATCGCCGGCCTGCCGCGCCAGGCGCCCGGCAACGACACGCTTCGTGCCCTTGCGGGTTCGCGGATAGTCTAGCAGTTCATCCACGGCCTAGGACAGGCCACGTTCCGGATACGCCTGGTGAAACGCGGCCCCCCTCTCCTCGACGGCGCGGGTCACGCCCATGGTGGCAAGGTACGCCTCCAGCTCGCCGACGCGGGTGCCCCGCCGCGACATGGTGATGGCCCCAATCCCGGCGCGGACTACCTTGAACTTGCCGGTGACCCGCCCTGTCGGCTGGTCGTATCGCCGCGCGTTGCTTCCTCCCGGCGGTCGATGGGTGCCTCACGGAAACGACGATGGAGGCCAGCCTCCGGGCCCGCAGGGCGACGCTGGCGCTACCCGCGGGAGGGCGGGCAGGCAACGCGTCGATGACCAGGACATCCCCCGCGTGTTCATCCATGGTACGTACCCCCTCTGCCGCAAGGCAGACTCCGGGATTATACCACGCCAGGCGGGCCGGGTTACCGGCGCGCCACGCCATCCACCACATTATGGCACCATGATGGGTGGTGACGGGACGCGTCGACCAGAGGCGGCGGCAAGGTATGATAAGTTTCTGATGCGCGTTCGCGTCTCAGGAGAACCACGGCAGTGATCACGGAAACGGTGTACGGAAAGCAGGCCGTCCGGGCCTGCCTGGCGGCCGGCAAGCGGCAGATCTACCGGCTGCGCGCCCTCGCGGACAGCCGGGACGTGGAAGACATCCTCCGCCTGGCAGACCGGACCGGGGTGCCGGTAGAGCGGGTATCCAAGGACGCGCTGAACCGGCTCTCAGCCAACGGCGCGCACCAGGGCGTCCTGCTGGAAGCCGCCCCGGTTCCCCGGGTGTCGCTGGAAGCCTGGCTGGACGGCCTGCGCGCCCCCCGGCAGGTCGCGGTGGCCCTGGACGGTATCGAGGATCCCCGGAATTTCGGGGCGATCATCCGCTCGGCCGCGGCATTCGGCGCGGCGGGGGTGTTGTTCACCGAACGACGGCAGGCGCCGTTGTCCCCGGCGGCCGTCAAAGCCGCCGCGGGGGGGGTGGAATACGTTCCGCTGGTGACGGTGAAGAATCTTCCTGACGCCCTGGGTCGCCTGCGGGACGCGGGCTTCTGGTCGACAGGCCTCGACATGGCCGGGGATCGGGACCTCTGGTCCGCGGACCTTTCCGGACGGGTCCTGCTGGTCGCGGGGGGAGAGGGGCGCGGACTGCGCAGGCTGGTGCGGGAACGCTGCGATTTCCTGGCGCGGATTCCCCTGTGGCCGGGGGTTGAAAGCCTCAACGTGTCGGTGGCCACGGCGATCGCGCTGGCGGCCGCGCGGCGGGGAGAATCACCCGCCCCCCCCTACAGGCCATAGGCGCGCAACTTGTAAATCAGGCTGCGTCGGCTGATACCCAGCAGCTGGGCGGCCTTCGTCCGGTTTCCCCCGGTTTTTTCCAGGGCTTCCCGGATCGCGCGCCGCTGGGCTTCTTCCATAAGGGGCCGCCCCGGGGCATCGGGCCTGTCCGAACGGGGCGCGTTCCGCAGGGCATCGGGCAGGTCCTCGGGTAAGATCATGTCGCCATCGGCCAGAATGGCCGCCCGTTCCACCACGTTGCGCAGTTCGCGCGCGTTGCCCGGCCAGGACCAGGCCGCCAGGAGACGGGCCGCCGCGGGGGATAACCTCTTTTTCCAGGGCCCCAGGAACAGTTCCGCGAGGGGAATAATGTCTTCTCGCCGTTCGCGCAAAGGCGGAATCCGCAAAGGGAACACGTTGAGCCGGTAAAACAGGTCTTCCCGAAACCGGCCCGCCGTAACTTCCCGCTCCAGGTCCCGGTTGGTGGCGGCGATCACCCGGACATTCGCCCGCCGGTCCGTGGTGCCCCCAATCCGCCGGAATTCACCCGTCTCCAGCACGCGCAACAGTTTCGGCTGCAGGGACAGGGGCAGTTCCCCAATTTCATCCAGGAACAGCGTGCCGCCGTCGGCCTCTTCGAACCTGCCCGCGCGGCTGGTATCCGCGCCGGTAAACGCCCCTTTCTCGTGGCCGAACAACTCGCTTTCGGCCAGTTGCTCAGGCACCGCCCCCATGTTCACCGTGACCATGGGACCGCTGGCCCGGTTGCTTCGGGCATGGATCAGCCGGGCGAAGATTTCCTTGCCCGTGCCGCTTTCGCCGGTGAGCAGGACGGCGGCAGACGTGGGGGCCACCCGGAAGGCCTGGCGAAACAGATTACGCAGGGTCTCGCTTTCGGCCACGATCCCGGGGGGAAGGTCGAGGGCATCCTGGTCGCGAGGACCAAGGCCAAGGCAATCCTCGATCACCGTGAGCAGTTCGTCCAGGTCGACGGGTTTCTCCAGGTAGTCCGCCGCGCCCATTTTGATGGCGGCCACGGCATCCCGCACGTCGATATAGGCCGTCAGCAAGACGACCACCGGCGGCCGCGGCAGTTGCCGGATCTTGTCCAGCGCCTCCAGGCCACTCATGCCGGGCATGCGCACGTCCAGCAGCATGAGATCACATCGGGGAGCGAGTTCCACGGCCTGCCTGCCGTCTTCCCCACACAGCACGCGCCACCCGGCTCGCTGGAGGGTTTCCTCCAGTAACCGACGCTGCGCCGGTTCGTCGTCTACGACCCCGATCACGGGGGGTATGGTCATTTCACCTTTTCCGATCACGATTCCCCGCGCTCCGGGGGTTCCATCGCGTTCATGGGTAACGAAACCCGCTTTACGCCGCACAACCGGACCTCGGTGCCCTGTCCGGGCACAGATCGAATCGAGAGGCGCCAACCATGGGCGCGGGCGATTTCCTGGACGATACTTAACCCCAGGCCGGTACCCTGTTCAAATTTACCAAAAAAGGGCTCCGTCACCCTCGGCAGGTCTTCAGGATCAATGCCCGTCCCAGTATCCACCACCGCGAGCGCCACCGTGTCCCGGGTTTCCGGCTCCACCTTCAGGATAATCGAATCTCCCGGCTTTCCACACGCTTTCAGCGCGTTCAAAAGAAGGTTCATCAACGCCCGTCGCAACAGGTCGGCATCCGCCAGCACGCCCCCCTCCAACTGAACGGTTAACCGCACCTGTTGCCGCGCCGCTTCATCCCGTAACAGGCGTTCCAGGGTCTGGCCCAGTTCCCCGAGGTTCACGGGTTCAGGCCGGGGCTCGGGGGGGCGGGCATATCGGAGGAAAAGATTGATCCGGCGGGCGGCGCGATCGGTTTCATCCATCAGGGCCGCGGCCTTCTCCGCCAGGGGAGATCCCAGGGGCGCGCTGTCCAGAATGGATTGCGCCAGTCCACGGGCCACGCCAAGGGGATTCTTGATCTCGTGGGCGAGTCCCGCGCCCAGCCGGGCCAGGCGGGCCTGACGCGCCACTTCCTCCTGGGCCTGGACCAGATCCTGACGCATCCGTCGCTGGCGGCGCGACGCGGCAACAGCCAACACGGCCACGGCGGCTGCCAGCATACCCCCAAGGGCGATCAGCCAGCCATCCCGACGTACCTGCCACACGTAGTTATCCTCGCCCCGGTCCAGCCAGAGTTCAACGATCAACGGTCCCGGTGGTAAAGGACGCCAGGGAGTATCCGGCCCCCTGGATTCCATCCATCTTGGACCATGCCCCGGTCCCCGGGGCGCGCCACGTCCAGGCATGCCCGCCGCGGGCAAATCTGTGATGTCGCGGGTAAACCGCTCCAGGTCGGGCGAAGGGTGAGGCCCTGGCGTCTCAGGCACGCCCGTGGACAATAACGTAGTCCCCGCGGCATCAACCAGCCGTAAGCCAGCCACTTCCGGCAGGCTATGCAACGCCTCGAATACCGTCTCCACGCCCGGCACAATCAGCGATGGGCCAGGCCGCATGTGGGCCCGTACCCCCTGCTCGGCAAGGTCCAGCAGGATTTCGACCCGGGCCTGCTGGATAAACGCGGCCTGCCGCAAGCGGTAGCGGGTGATCCCGGCCGCCATGAACAGCACCATGGCCTGCAGCAGCAACGTTACCACAAGCCACGGAAGCGCGCGTCGCCAAGCCGTGTTCATACCAACCCGTACCTCATCTTCCCATTATCCACGCCCGGAACCATTCGAACCTATAGACCGGCGCGGACGGCCTCCATGGACCGCCCGCGCCCGATGCCGTTCGGCCGCGTGCCACTCAGAACCGGCCACGTCCCCAGGGACCGCCATAGCCCCGGCCTGGACCCCGGAACCCCCGGGCCGGCGGACCAGCCGGGCGGTTGTCACTCCAGCCGTCGCCGTTCTCGTCCCGGAAGTTGTCGCAACGGCCGTCTCCATCCGCGTCCGCGTAACCCGGGCATCCCGGCGGGCATCCCCGCGCCCCACGGCCGGCACCGGTACCATGCCACGCCGGTGGCGGTGAAGGCGTGCCATCAGGACCCCAGCCCTGGCCCCGGAATCCCCGGGCCGGCGGACCAGCAGGGCGGTTGTCACACCAGCCGTTGCCGTTCTCGTCCCGGAAGTTATCACAACGGCCGTCTCCATCCGCGTCCGCGTAACCCGGACATCCCGGCGGGCATCCTCGCACCCCACGGCCGGCACCCGTGCCATGCCAAGGCGGCGGGGGTGGAGGCGTGCCATCAGAACCCCAGCCCTGGCCTCGGAATCCCCGGACTGGCGGACCAGCCGGGCGGTTGTCACACCAGCCGTCGCCGTTCTCGTCCCGGAAGTTATCACAACGGCCGTCTCCATCCGCGTCCGCGTAACCCGGACATCCCGGCGGGCATCCTCGCACCCCACGGCCGGCACCCGTGCCATGCCAAGGCGGCGGGGGTGGAGGCGTGCCATCAGAACCCCAGCCCTGGCCTCGGAATCCCCGGACTGGCGGACCAGCCGGGCGGTTGTCACACCAGCCGTCGCCGTTCTCGTCCCGGAAGTTGTCACAACGGCCGTCTCCATCCGCGTCCGCGTAATCCGGGCATCCCGGGGGGCAACCCCGGGTACCCCGACCGGCACCCATGCCATGCCAAGGCGGCGGGGGTGGGGGCGGTGGAGTGCCCTGATCCACGTTCTCCCGGGGAGGAGCCGGCGCTCCGGAATCGGCCGGGCTTGGCGCCTGCTGGGCCCACGCCGTCACCATCAACCCGGCCGCCAACAAGACGGCACCCCCTATTCCAAGGATCCACAATGTTTTACGTGTCTTCATGGTCGCGCTCCTTCTGGTCGCGCCATCTCGTCCCGAAATGGCTTCCAGAGAACAGGGGGCAATTACCGTGCCGGAGTCAACTTCGTGAAAACAGCGACTTTTCAGGTGATTTCCGGTCCCTGGCTTGCCGGGCCGCGCAGATTTTGCGCGGTGCCGCGCAAATCACAACCGCGCCGCGGTCATATCCGGCGGCGGCACAAGATCCCGGTTCCGTACCCGTTCCTCCGGCAGCACCGCGCGCAAGTCCCTGACCGATGGATAGGTAATCAGCACGGTGCGTCGCTTCCCGTAGAACACGACAAACGCCCCGCAGGCCGCCGCAGCCGCGCCTCCCCGGAGCACCACCTCCGCGATATGCTCCACAGACCCCGCGCCCCCACCCGCAATCACCGGAATGTTCACCGCGTCAACCACCCTGCGCACGAGATCTACATCGTAACCGCTCATGGTGCCGTCGCGGTGGATCGCTGTAACCAGCAGTTCCCCCGCGCCCGCGGCTTCGGCGATCCGGGCCGCTTCCACGGGATCAATGCCGGCGGGCCGGGTTCCGCACGCCGTGAATACCTCGTAACGCCCGTCTGGATGACGCAGCGCGTCAATGGAGACCAGCATGCACTGGCTGCCGAAGCGGGACGCGCCCGATTCTATGAGGCAGGGATTCTCCACGGCGGCGGTGTTGAGCACCACCCGGTCAGCGCCCGCTTCCAGCAGGCGACGCATGTCATCCAGCGATCGCACGCCCCCGCCCGCGGCGAACGGCATCGTGGTTTCACGGGCGATTTCCTGGACATAGTCCACCCGCGTGGGGCGGCAGTTGGGGGTAGCCACGATGTCCACCAGCACCAGTTCATCCACCCGGTGCGCGTTGAACACCCGGGCCGCGTTTCGGGGACAGCCCACGTATACCCGGTTGCGGAATCCCACGCCCTTTTCCAGGCCGCGCGCGCCGAGCAGCAGGACGGGAATGACCCGCGTCTTATGCATACGTCCTCCTCCCGGCGAATTCCAGAAAGTTCCGGAGCAGACGCAAGCCGTTGACGTAACTCTTTTCAGGGTGAAACTGGACCCCCAGGATATGGTCCCGTGCCACGGCCGCCGCGAAAGATACCCCATGTGAACTCCGGCAGAGGACGCGATCTTCCGGCAAGGCGTCCACGTGATAGGAATGGGCGAAATAAAATGTGGCTCCGGCAGGAATCCCGGCGAAAATCGGGTGTTCCCCGCGATCGATAAGGTCGTTCCAGCCGATATGCGGCAGGCGCGCGCCGCTTTCGGGTGGAGGACACAGCCGTCGGACCACGCCCCCGTCCAGCCAGTTCAGGCCCGGCGTGTTTCCTCCTTCTTCTCCCCGGGTAGCCATGAGTTGCATGCCCAGGCAGATGCCCAGTACGGGAACCCGGCGCTCCAGCACGGCTTCACGCAACGGCCCCAGCCATCCGCCCCGATCCAGAAACATCATCGCCTCGGCGAAGGCCCCCACGCCGGGTAAAACCAGCGCGTCCGCCCCAGCCAGCGAAACGGGATCCCTGCCGAGGATCACCTCCGTTCCGAGCGATTCGAAGGCCCGGGTGACGGATCCCAGGTTCCCGGCCCCGTAGTCGATGATGGTCACTTTCATGGTTGCCCCGCCGCTTCCTCGCGCGATTGAAGCAGCCGCGTCTCACCCAGGCGCACCTGCAAGGGAAACGAATCCTTCCGGCTCCAGCTGAACGCGTCATCCAGCAGGTCGCGGGTATCGGCGAAACGGCCCAGGTTCACGATCCGCCGTCCCGACGCGCCGGCGTGAATAGCCAGCAGGTCACCCGCGGCGAACACGGTATCGAAACTGGTTCCGTCTTCCGCCTGAACGAGCATGGGCTGTTCCAGGATGCTCAGCAGTTCGGCCAGCAGGGATACGGTAATCTCCGGCGTGACGATGAGCACGGAGGTCCATCCGTCTGGCTGGGGCTTGACGGCCACGCAAACCTTTCCCCCATCCACGTAATGGGCCAACGCGTCCGCGTCCGGGTCTTCCACCGCGAAGCGGGGAGCCCAGGGTGTCGCGTCGCCCCAGGTCGCGTCCCGCTTGAGATAGGTTCCGTCAAGCACATAACGGGCGGCCGTGCCCCCCGGCCCCGCGTCCACGACCCGGATACCCGTGATCTCCGTGATACCCGCCACAGCAGAACCCTGTTCATCGAAATATCCCGGCGCGTACAGCCAGATCGCGCAGGCACCTTCCCGGGCTAGGCGCGCCCGCAGCGCCCGGCGTTCCGACTGGGTGAGACGAAAAGCATTGGCGAACAGGTATACTGGGGTCGGCGTGTTGACATCCTCAAACAAGTCCTGCAGCAGAACGGTCCGGGCGGGCGCGCCACTGCGGTACACGGCATCCCGGGCTGCCGCCACGGTCCGGGCGTAAAGGGAGGTACCGGCGCGCGTCACGAACGCCGCGCGTTCGCTGACGACCAGCGTGACCCCGGGAAGAGGTTCCGCTGGCGGAGGTTCCGTCCGGGGGCGTACCCGCTGGTAGATCCCGGCAAGCCGTCCCAGCTCCTGCCACTGGTCGGGATCGACAAGCCAGCCACGGGCCAGCGGATCCGACCAGGTCAGGCCGAATCCATAAACAAGGGCCTGCGCGAAGTTTCGACGCCGCACGTCCAGCACATCTTCCAGCCGGATCCCCTTATCCCGCTCGAACGCGCCGGTTTCGGCGTTCCGTTCCATGCCCGAGCGGATATCATCCACCACGACGTAGCGCATGCCGCGGTCGGTGAGACTCTGGGCCGGGGCCGCGAGGTGCCCCGCGCCCCCCAGGCCGCGATCCCCCTGGGCCAGGGGTGCGATGATGCCGCTCAAGTCGCTGTGGAGCAGGGCGCCCAGGGCGAAATGTCCCGACGCGGCGTCCGATGCTTCGAGGGTATACCCGTACGGGGCGAGAATCAGCGGCGCGATCAACGAGACCGCGCGGGTATGGGCCACCAGGGCGGCCAGGGCGTCCGCTACCGAATCTGAACTGTATCGCAGGAAATCGCTCAGCGGGCGATCCTGGGGAAACACCATGAACACGCCTTCGTCCGGCCCGGGACCCGGGGGGGCGGGAATGCTAACGCTGCTCACGTCGAATTCCGGCATGTGCCACACCTGGGCGACGCGCGTCTCGGTCTGGTACTGGCGCACCAGCCAGTCCCGGAAACCCTGGCGGTTGACTTCCGACCGGTCAAATCCAGCTGGCAGGCGCCACTGGTGATCCAGCAGCCCACACAGCGCGTAGCCCAGGATCCGGGAACTGACCGCGCTGCCTTCCACCGCGCCAAGCAGGGCGGTCAGGCCGTCCTTGGCCGCGTTGATCCATGCCTGAGACGCCGCCGACGGCAAAGCGAGGGGATCGGCCGTACCCACCATCGCCTCGGCGGGATTCGCGCTCAGCCACTCCGGCGGCGGGTTCACGTCCACCGTCAGCAGAAAGGTCGCTTCCGGATCCAGTACGATCACCTGGTTGACCCGTTCCACGGGGTCGGGCGGCTCCGGCGCGCCTTCCCAGCGCAGGGAGACCGGTAACAGGTACTGGTGAACTCCCGCGGCAGCGGCCAGCCGGATCTCTTCGGCCGCGATGGGCCAGGTCTCTGCCGAAAACCCGGGAATGCTCAGGCACAAGAGGGGCGCGTCTGGATTCGCTTCCACCACCGGTTTGCCGCCGGCCGGGGTCGTTCCCGACTCTGCAACCGGCACGCCACCCGGAGCCTGGGGCAGGTCATCCGGCACCGACCACCGCGCGACCAGAATTCCCAGCACTACCGCGACACCCAGCATGCCTGCCAGGAGCAGGCCCGCCAGCGCGAGTTTCACCTTTGTCATCTATCCCAACTCCTTGCCGGAAGAATGGTCTTTCCCACTCCGTCCATGACTACGCCTCGAGAAATCGCGCCACCGGGTCAGGCTCCAGCGTCACCCACGCGCCCGTGTCCCATGGCAGCCCGGATTCCTCGGCCCGTGCCATGCCGGACGCCTCGAGTCGGATCCGCTTAGCGGACTCCTGGAGAGCGTACGTCTCGCCCGGCCTGGCCAGCACCGCGGATGGCGTGTCATCCTGCCAGATCGTCACAGGACCCGGAAAAACACCCCTTAACGGGGCTTCCAGCCGGATCCGCAGCCCTGCCGGTGGATCTTCCAGCCACGCGGCGCGACTGATCGCCCGGGCTGATCCCGTCACCGGCGGGCGCAGGGGATAAAACCCCCGGACTGGTAGGACCACCTCGGGGCCAAAAAGGGGTTCCCGGCGCGTCAACCGTCCATGCCGGGCGCGATCCAACCCCAGGCGATCCATGGCTCGCCGGTGCGCGATCGTCTCCCTTGTCGCGAGAAGGACGTCGTACCATGCCCGGCCATGGGCCAGCCATTTCCACCAGTCCCCATCCCGCGCGGCCGCGCCCAACGAGCGGAGTTCCGCCGCGAGCGTCGCCCATGCCGCACCGGGCAGTGCCGAAACCGGCGTGTTGCGCGCCAGCAGCAAGAGCCGATTCCGGGTTGCAAGAAAATATTTCCGCCGCGCGCCTGGCCCATGGCCCATCGACGCACTGAACTTATGTTCTACCACGGCTTCGGGGCAGGTGACCACCCGCCAGCCGTCATCCCACAGGCGCAGGCACAGGTCCAGGTCGTCCAGGTAAATGCCGAACCGTTCGGGAAACAGCCCCACCCGTTCCAGGGCGTCCAGCCGCAGCAGGCAGGCCCCTCCGCACGCGCCTGCCACCTCTTCAGGTGGAAGCACCATGCCGTCCAGCCGTCCCGCGCCGATATCCCAGCCCGCCCCCGCCCGGCTCATGGCGATCCCCAGGCTGTTCACCACCCATGGCTGGTCGAACAGTACCATTTTCAGGGCTACCGCGCCCATGCGTGGATCCGATTCGGCCCGGTCCACGGCGCGCGACAACGCGTCCGGCGCAATGCGGGTATCGTTATTCAGCAGCAGGGCGTACCGCGCGCCGGCATCCATGGCCCGACGCAGGCCCGCGTTGTTACCGCCGCTCCACCCCCGGTTTCGGTCCAGTGCCAGCAAGGCACACCGCGGATCCCCACCCCATCGTTCCCGGAAAAACGTCACCGAACCGTCCGTGCTCCCGTTATCCACCAGAACGGCCTCGAAATCCGGGTAATCCGACGCCAGCAGGCTGTCAAAGCACGCTTCGAGGTGCTCCCGCCCGTTCCAGTTGATGACCAGTACATGTACCCGCGGCGTGTCACCCATGGGCCAGAGTATACCAGTTCAGGTAACCCGGAGATGCTTTCAGGGAACCAGGCTTGCTGTTCAGGGACATCTGTCGAACAATAGGACAAAAAATTTTTTTGAATCCGCCTTATGTTTCCGTACACCGGAATTTTACGGAGGTATGATCAACATAAAGACGCACTCATACCTCTTTGGGAGGTCAGGACACGACGTATGATCAGCATTCCCGGCAAGCCGGATTATTGGCCATGGCTCTCGGTCATTTTATCCTTCCGTTTGTTAACATACCCGCTTGGTATCGCCTTGCGTGTAAAGTCCCGGCCTGAAATCGGCAGAAGGAGAAAACGCCATGAGTGAAACATTTCGTTTCAACCTGCTCGATGATCCCTGGATTCCGCTCGTGTATCGGGATGGAACCTGTCAGCGCGTCGGAATACTGCAAGCCATGAAGGATGCCCACCTTGCCTGGCGGGTCGATACGGGCAATCCCCTGGACACTTTCGCCATTACCCGACTGTTGCTGGCCGTCCTGTACTGGTGTCGCGGCAACCCACCGGATGATCTGCTCACCACCCTCGACGCGCCCTTTCCGGGCAACTGGTTTGATAAAGCGCGCGACAACGCAAGGTTCTTCGAACTGCTCGCGGATGACGCCCCCCGATTCTTTCAGGATCAAAATCTTCGTTCGCCAAAGAAATATCATCCCGTGATGAACCTCATTCATGAGATACCGTCCGGACGCAACTATCCCCATTTTTTCCACGTGGCAGACGGTGAAAACTGGCTGTCGCCGGCGGCTTGTGCCATTGGCCTGGTTCGCTTGCCTGTCTTCACTACCGTGGGCGGACAAGGAAAAAGTTATGGTATCAACAAGACGCCCCCCGTGTACCTGCTGCCCGAGGCTTTTTCGCTAGCCGGGACGTTGCGGCTCTCCTGGGCGGTTTTACGTGATCGGCAAGCAGGTTCTCCGGCTTGGGAAATCCCCCTTCAAACACTTCAGGGAGAAGTGCCATTACTGACTGGTCTGACGTGGTTACCTCGCCGGGTCTGGCTGCTTCCCATACCCGCGGAGAACGGTGCCCGGTGCGTGTTTACCGGTGACCTGGTCAAGGTGGGCATTCAGCAGATGGCCTTTGAGGGGCGTGAAAAGAGCGATGTAAACGAGGGGTATCAGTGGACAGATCCGCATGCGATCGGAAATCTGCAGACCATCGACTTGTTCAATCTGTCAAAATATCCGGACGCTCTTTCCCGGCAATGGCAGGACAACCTGCTCAAAATTCACGATGCCATCTCTCATATCGCGCCGTGGCGCGACCACCGGAAATGGCTCCTGGTCGATTTCAACACCAACCAGGCAAAGTTCCAGGACGCGCGGGCCATCCGGATCGACCTTGGAGCACCAGGGACAATTCCGGACGACGTGAATCCGGAGGCATCCACCCCAACCCTGAAGATCCTGTTGACAAAATGGAACCAAGAACGGAAAAAACACCTGTATGACTTCCAGTGTGCAATCGTCCAGGCCCAGGCAAGGGATGAAGAGGCCAAGAAAAAAAGGGCCGGTCAGGTCAAAAAATCGGGCCTGGCAAAATTCGCGCTGGTACAGGCCGGTTATCCATCGGAGGTGGGGCGCATTGCCGACTGGCGCGAACTGCTGGAACAGCAACCCGCCGCGCTGTACAGGGTTCCCGAGCGGTCCATGGCGCCTGTCTTTTTCCCTGGGGTTTCCGTTCGTGACGTGATCAGCCAGCGCGACCTGCAGTCTCGCCCCTTTCTGGACATGAAGGAGTACACCCGCGAAGCCTCCGCGGGCGTGAAGAAATTCGTTTCCCGCCTCGTAGATCGCAAGAATGGGATCATCTCGCTGTTGCGTAGCAGCGCGGGCACCGGCATCGATCGCGATGCCATCGCTTTTGACCTGTTCACGGGACTCTGGTGGCCCATACGGCAGCACCACAAGGATACGCCTCGCCGGCATGTCGCCTGGCTGGTGTGCAAACTTTACGGCTGGACGCCCCTGCCCCAGCAAAACGGAAACCGCCTGCCCCGTCAACTCGCCCGCGCGGTCGTGCAACAGGCCCGCGAGAATGCGAAACGGGGAAACGAAATCCGCGAATCGATCATGGATCGTTTCGATCTCTTGCTGAACACCCCCGTGGAACGAATCGAGCCTGAGTTGGAATGGGCCCTTGCCACCGTGGCCGATGCCCTCGACAATCCCGGTATCGACTGGAACAAGCTCATCGATCACCTGTCGGTCTGGCATCGCCATTCCGTCCGGCTTTTCTGGGCCCAGGAATTCGCGAACACCTTGCCCGGGGAGGCCCGTGACGCCAACCCGGAGGAAGAAGAAACCTTGCCAGTTGAAGAAACCGGATCATGAACCGAGCCCAACCGGCCAGAACCAAGGGAGAACAAGCCATGCTGATCCAGATCCACCTCATCCAGAACCACGCCCCGGCCAACCTGAACCGCGATGACCTCGGCGCGCCCAAAACCTGCTACTTTGGCGGCGTGCTGCGTTCGCGGATTTCGAGCCAGTGCCTCAAGCGGTCCATCCGCTTGAGTGACGAGTTCAGCGCCCTGCTCGGCGGCGTCCGCACCCGGCGCCTGAGCCAGTTGCTCCGGCAGGAACTGGAGCGCCTGGGGAAAAGGGATGCGGACATCTCCGAAGTGCTGAACGCCTGCGGCCTCGAGCAGAGGACCAGGGGAGGCAAAAAAAACAAGGCCGGGGAAGAGGCTGAAGACGCCGAATCCCAGGAAGAAGGCAAGATGCTCGTGTACACCACGAGGGAAGCCATCCGCGAAATGGCGAAGGTCCTGGCGGAAACTTCGGGCAGCAAGGATGAGAAGGCCCGGAAAGTGGCTGAAATCATCAGTAAAAACACCGCCGTGCCCGACATGGCCTTGTTTGGCCGCATGCTCGAAGCCAAGGCTGACTCGGGGGCCTGGAAAGACCTGAACAACACGGTCGAAGCCGCCCTGCAGGCTGCCCACGCCCTCTCCACGCACACCGCGCGCAAGGAGATCGACTACTACGTGGCTGCCGATGACGTGCCCGGGGCCGAGGACCGCGGCGCGGGATACGTGGACGAGGCCTTGTTTGCCTCCGCCTGTTATTACAAGTACTTCTCTATCTCCTGGCCGCAACTGCTCAAGAATCTCCGGGACAACCGCGAACTGGCCGCCCACACGGTCGGGGCGTTTCTGCGGGGCGCCGCGCTGGTGAACCCCACGGGCAAGCAGAACAGTTTCGCCGCGCACAACCCGCCGCTGGGCATTCTCGTGGAGTTGCGCAAGTACCCCGTCAACTATGCCAACGCCTTCGTGCAACCCGTCGACGTGGAGGACCGCGAAGACCTCGTCGCCGAATCCATTGCCCGGCTGGCCATGCACGTGCAAGACCTGGATACAGGCTACGGAGCACCAGAGAAACGCTTCTGGTTCTCGCCGAACCTGCGGTATCCCCTCCAGTACAACGGGACCCCGGTGGTCGACGACAATGCCTCGTTCAGCAGCCTCAACGACCTGGTAAACGCCCTCGTTCCCGCCATTGATCCCGGCCTGACCTGGGCCCAGGCGCAGGCGGCGGTAGTGAACCATTCGCCGGTGGGGGAGGCCTGAGCCATGGCCGAGCACAACACCCTGCTGATCCGCCTCGAGGGACCTTTCCAGGCGTGGGGGCTCGCGGAGTCCCGCTTCGCGATTCGGCGCGTGGCCCCCGCGCCCACCAAGTCTGGCGTGATTGGCCTGCTGTGCGCCGCCCGGGGCATTCCCCGGTCCGAGGCCACCCCGGAAGTCATGAAACCCATGGCCAGTCTCAAGATGGCCGTCCGGGTGGATCGCCCCGGTAGCCGCTGGCTCGACTATCACACGGTCGGCGCGGGCGGCATCTCCCGGCGATCCGCGGAAGGCGGGCTCCGTCATGGCGAAACGATGCTGACCCTTCGCGAGTACCTTGGCGATGCCTCGTTCCTGGTGGCCCTGTGGGGAGAGCCCTCGCTCATCCGGCAGTTACATGACGCCCTGCTCGAGCCTGTGTGGCCCCTGTACCTTGGCCGAAAGTCCTGCGTCCCCTCGGTACCCCTCTTCCTGAAAGACCAGGGATCGTTGCGAACCACAGCCAACCCGATCGAGGCCCTGCTCTCCGTGCCGTGGGAACAGCGTTACGCTTTCGAGAAAAAACCGGATGTGCTTACCGTGTACACGGACTGGCCCCTGGGTAACGTGGCGTTTGAGCCTTGTGACCTGGACACCGCCCACGACGTGCCCGTGCACTTCATTCCCCCCGCGCCCGCCTATACGTCGCGGGTCGTCGCGCGCAGGTTTCTGGAATGTGGAACAGGGGAGGGACAGGTAAGACTGACCAACAAAACCGAAGATGAACTTCCTAAATCACCCCCCAGGCCAAGGGCGGACTACACCAACGCCGAATACCGGAATATCCGGGCAAGGCGCCTCGAGCAGGACCATGGCCTGTGCGTCTTCTGCAAGGCCCCGGCCACCACGGTACAGCACATCACCTACCGCCACGCAGGGGGTAACGAACGGGTCGACGAGTTACGCTCCCTGTGCAGGCTCTGTCACGACGCGTGCACGATGATCGAGTACGGCCATAACATGGGCATGGACCGGATTAATCCGGAAGATCCCTTCTGGCGCGACCTGGTCATTCAGCGCCGAAGAGAGATTATCCGGTTCCGATCCCGGGAAACCCGCGCGCGCCTGCTGGGCGAAAAGGTCAAGGAATAGGAGGATCCGGGCATGTACCTGTCTACCTTGCTGATCGACGCCGGGAAGGATCCGGACCGGATCCGCCCGGGAAGAAACTGGCTGCGTAACGTGTACCGGGTGCATCAGCGGCTGAGCATGGCTTTCCCCGCGCCGGCGCGCAAAACCACCGATCCCCAGTTTCTCCAGCCCTTCCGGCCGGAAGACTTCGGCGAACACCTGCATATACCCCGGTCGGGGCAGGCGGGTTTTCTCTTCCGGATCGATCCCCAGCCTGGCGGTAATCCGGTCATTCTGGTGCAGTCCGCCATCGAGCCAGACTGGGATTACGCCTTTCATAACGCGGATTACCTGCTGGCAGCCCCCCCTGAAGTGCGATCCTGGAACCCGGTGTTCCAGTCCGGACAACGCTACCGCTTCCGGCTCATGGCCAATGCCACGAGAAAGGTCGGCACCCTCACGGCGGCGCAACGCAGGGAAAACCCGGACAGCGTGATCCTCGAGCCCCCCGGGGATCTCTCCGGGCCTTGGCGACGCGACCGTCGCACCCGCAATGGCACGCGCGTGCCTGTACCACGGGAACAGTTGCCCGACTGGCTGATCCGGCGGGGGGAGACCGGAGGCTTCAAGGTCGTGCCCGGCCCGGAAGCTCTGAATATCCAGGTAAATTACTACTACGTGAACCGCGCGGGTTTCGCGAATGCCAACGGATCGGAACAGCCAGGCAGGGCCTGTATTCCCCAGTTGTTCTGCGCGCGCTATGAAGGCCTGCTGGAAGTAACGGATCCGCGGGCATTTTACGCCACCATCGCCTCGGGAATCGGGCCAGCCCGGGCCTTCGGTTGTGGACTACTCACCATCGCGAAACCGTGAAACCTCTCCCCGGCGGGGGCGGGATCCGTCCCGCCCCCGCCGGCTCATCCGGTTAGTGCCTCGAGCAGGATGCATGCCTTGGGGTAACTGGCCGTCCGGCCCGTACGTGGACGGTACGTAACGTATCGGGAAAGGAACAGGTACGAATGGCGCCTTCCGATGACCTGCGGGCCCTGCCCCGCTTCACCGATTCCTGGTCATACGCTTACCTGGAACACGTCATCGTCGAACGGGACGAGCACGCCATCGTCCTGATCGACGCCAGTGGGAAAACCGCCGTGCCCTGCGCCGGCATCAACCTGCTCCTGTTCGGGCCGGGAGTCAGCGTAACCCATGCCGCCATGAGCCTTCTGATTGAACATGGCGTCCTGGTTGCGTGGACGGGAGAGGATGCCGTGCGCTGCTACGCCTTCGGACACTCCAAGGCCCGTCACGCGCGGAACCTGTATCACCAGGCGACCCTGTGGGCCAATCCACAGACCCGTTTCGAGGTAGCCGTGCGCCTGTACGGCGTGCGTTTCCCCGATCCTGTGCCGCCGGGCATCTCCATGGCCCAGTTGCGCGCCATGGAAGGACGCCGCGTCCGTCGGGTGTACGAGTCCTGGGCACAGCAGACCGGCGTGAACTGGACGGGGCGTAACTATAAGGTCGACAACTGGAATGATGCGGATCCGATAAACCGGGCCCTCTCTGTCGCCAACTCGTGTTTATATGGACTCTGTCATGCCGCTATTCTTGCGGGGGGCTTCTCGCCCGCCCTCGGTTTCATCCACGTCGGCAACATGCTCTCCTTCGTCTATGACGTCGCCGATCTTTACAAGACAGAGTATACTATTCCCATCGCCTTCCAGGTCGGCGCGCAGAATCCCTCGGAACTCGAACGCGTGGTCCGCATGACCTGCCGGCAATGGTTCTATCAGACCAGGCTGCTGAGCCGGGTCATCCCCGACATCCGGGCCGCCCTCGGCATGTCCCGGAAAGGAGACCCCGCCGCCGACATTGCCGACGCTCCCCTGGCCCTGTGGGATCCCGACGAGGGCGAATGCCCCGCCGCCCAGAACTATGATCCCGAACTCATGGAACAACAGCCCCCCTCTGATACCGGGTCGTCAACCCCGCCCCCTCCCCCGGGAGAAACTACACCATGACGGTCATCATCCTCGTCTCCGCGCCACCCGCCTTGCGGGGCGAAGTCTCCCGGTGGGCCATCGAACCCCATCCCGGCGTATTCGTCGCCGAAATCTCCGCCCTCGTCCGTGAAAAACTCTGGGAACGCTGCTGTAAAAAAATCCGTAACGGCGGCGTGATTTTCATTTATCCCGACGCCAACGAACAGGGTTATACCATCCGTTCTTTCGGTAACACCAGGCGCGATTTCATCGACTTCGACGGTATCGTCCTCTCGCGACAGCCCAACGAAAAATGACCTTATCCGGAAGAATCAGGTATAATGGATGCGATTCTACTGAAAATAACTTTAGCCTTTTCCCCACGCCCGTGGGGGTGAACC